>OJKP01000542.1_pt1 | contig 27859 bp, 17 predicted proteins | sample 1596521 | NCBI WGS metagenome assembly OJKP01 (sample SAMEA4350130, study PRJEB24818) | metagenome | biome: human; feature: gut; material: faeces | place: Denmark | collected 2013-09
TTTTTAGATGCTGGAAACACACAAATCAAAGAAATCTTCAAAAGATCGCAGCTTAAAGAAAATTAACCGATTTGTATAGTGATGAATAAAAAAGAGGTGCATCGTGCATTACGACACACCTCCTTTTTTTGCCCCTACACGCGAGGCTATTATCTAAGAATCTATTGCTACTCTTATTAAAGTTGTCTTACTTCGACCGTTGTGAGCATTCGTATCGGTCGATGTGAACATGCGTATCGGTCGAAGTAAGCACGTGCGACGGTCGAAGTGAGACAACTTTGACTTTGACTGATTTCACTTTGGATTAAACAAAATAATAGCGACTGCAACTATTAAAGTTTATAGTTACAGCCGCTATTATTATATATAAAGGATTAGTTCCTGTAATTTATAGAATGTTTACTTAGCAGAAGCTTCTTTGTCTTCGTCGGGAACTGTCATCACAACCTGAATTCTATTATGCTGTTTCAACAACTTAGCCAACATGTTCTGTACATCTTTGGCAGAAATAGTATTGAGGAGTTCTTCATATCCCTTAGTGCTATCAAAGCCGGTGTAGAAGTAAGAATCCAAATTGTTGAGCCAATAGCTGTTTTCTTTCTGCACGTCTTTGTACTTCTTCAACATATATTCTCTAATCTTCTGCATATGCTCGGCAATAGGACCTTCTTTAGCCATCTTCTGAAGCTGTTCTTCCACGATTTCGGCCATTTTGTCTTTCTTAGCAGGGTCTGTTTGGAATGAAACTTGCAAAGTAAGTTCCGGCTTAGGATATTTAGTCAAACTTACATCACAGTTAACGCCATAAGAACCACCTTCCTTTTCACGGATTTCGGCTGTGTAAACCATATCCAAAGCTTGCTCCAAGAAGCTTACTATAATGTTGTTACGCAGGTCATACTTACACTTGCCGCTGTACATTGTAGCGATAGTAGCCATCGGAGTTTCTTGTTTCTTGGCAAATTCCTTAGAGTGTACACCCTTGCGGATATACATCTTATTATCCTTGAATGTTTCCTTGCGATAGATAGCAGGCAGACCACCAAGATATTTAGCAATCAACGGTTTTACCTCTTCAAGGTTGATATTTCCAACGAAATAGAATGTAAAGTCGCTGGCATCTTTGAAACGATCTTTATACATTTCGATGATACGGTCATAATCAATCTTATCTACCATATCTTCTGTCATCTTGATGATGCGCGGATGTTTTCCGTACATTACAAGTCTGGCAGTATCTTGGAAAGCTGTCATCGGATTGGCATCTCTATTCTGAAGCTGCGCTTTCAAACGAGCCTTATATGATTCAAAAGCTTCCTGGTCTTTACGAGGAGAAGTAAAGGTAAGGTAAGTAAGCTGCATCATGGTTTCGAAATCCTTAGGAGAGCAAGAACCAGAAACAATTTCAGTCATACCACCGATACCAGAACCTACAGAAGCGCGCTTACCTGCCAAAGCCTTATCTAAGTCGATGGTGCTGAATTTTCCGATACCACCTATCAGAGCTACAGAACTCAAATTAGAGATATTGATAATATCTTTATCAGGGAATAAGCTTGAACCTCCCCAGCTTGTACCTTTCATTATAATCTGATCGGCCTTGAAGTCTGTAGTCTTAACATATACCTTCACACCGTTAGAAAGCTCCAACTTAGTTGAGCCATATATTTGACCCGGCTTTTCTGAAACAATGCTTCCGCCTTTAATATCTTCCGAAATCAGAGGTTCGTTAGACACTTTGTCTACGTATGGCTCCAATTTGAAAGACTTAACGCTCTTCAACAAAGCAATAATCTCTTCCTTAGTAGGATATTTCACGCCTTCCTTCTCAGGACCAGCCACCAAAACAACCTGATTGTTTTCTGTCATGAACTGCTGCATAGCTTTGTTCACCATTTCTACAGAAATCTGCGGCGCCAACTGCTTTGACAGCATATATTCAAATTCTATACCCGGAATAGGTTCATTGTTGATGAAATTATTAATATACTCGCTAACGTATGAACCGCTTTTCATTTTTTCGCGTTCCTTGTAGACTGCTTCCATGCCTTCAAGATAGTTAATGCGTGCGCGTTCATATTCTGTTGCTGTAAATCCGAAACGACGTGCACGTTCGGCTTCTTCAAGAACTCGCTTCATTGCAGGTTCCAGTCCGTTCAACTTGCTACCTACAGCCAGAGTGAAAGCTTCTTTGGTGTTAGCCAACAAAAATTCGCCATAACCTGCGCTAGCGCCGGTGAAAGGAGGATTAGCTGTTTGAACAATTTCGCCCAGACGATCGTTCAGCATTGACAGTGCCATGCTATAAATGTACTGTGTAGCATAATAGCTAATAGTGTTTTTGATTGAGTCTGGAATTGCATCGTGCTTAAAATAGAAAGTAGCCGACGGAGTTTTCAACTCTTTATCGGTTCCAATATAAATGATAGGATCTTGATTGTCTTCTACAGTATAATAAACACGTTTGGCCGGATTTACCGGTGCTTTTACATCAGCAAATATGCTCTTCAATTTGGCTTCAATCTTATCTACATCAATGTCGCCCACAATGATGATACCCTGCAAGTCAGGACGATACCATTTTGCATAGTAATCACGAATATCCGTATAAGGGAAGTTATTGATAACATCAATGCTTCCGATAGGCATACAGTCTGAATACTTTGAATTAGGATAAATCACGCTTTGTGCGTTGGTGATGACGCGAAGCATACCGCTGTTACGGCTTCTCCATTCTTCGCGGATAACGCCACGTTCTTTATCGATTTCCTTATCGGCCAACAAGATTGCGCTCGACCAATCGTGCAAAATAAGCAAGCAAGAGTCTACTACGTTGACATTTTCGGTAGGCACATTGCTGATATTATACACTGTTTGTTCTACCCCAGTATATGCATTGAGGTTTGTTCCAAACTTGATACCTTTAGTTTCGCACCAAGGCACAATACCCAGTCCTTTTTCATCGCCGGGGAAGTTCTTAGTTCCGTTGAAAGCCATGTGCTCCAAGAAGTGAGCCAAGCCTCGCTGTTGTGGTTCTTCCAAGATAGAACCTACTTTCTGTGCGATATAGAACTCAGCACGTTTTTCTGGCAGTGCATTATGCCTAATGTAGTAAGTCAATCCGTTATCCAATTTACCGATACGGACTTTTTTGTCCACCGGTACTTGCTGCATCGGCTGTGCCATGATGGACTGGAAGCTACAGCATATTAAAAGGAATGCTGCAAAAACTCCATGCAATAAATGTTTCATAAATTATAATTAAGTTAGAAAACAAAACATGCAAGAGGATGCTTCTTGATAGATTTGCATCCCCTTGCTGTTTGCTGTTAATAATATCTGTTTAATCCAAATTAACTATGTCTCCATCGGATTTGTAATATATCCCCTGTATTTTACCCAATTTACCGGGAGCTATGTAGTTACGAACCAACCAACTCTTTTCTGCCCAGCTCCAATGATTCTTGGCACCGTTAGTACGAAGAGTATAGAGACTTCCGTCTTCCAATCCCACTGTTATAAAGCTACCCGAATAACGGTCGCAGCATATAGCGGCAATAGGACAATCAAATGTCAACGCTCTAGATACACCACCTGCCATATCTTCCAAATCGTACAGATAAAGGTCGTTTCCGCAAGCAGCAAACAGGTAAGGATGACTTTTACCATCGAAACTCATTAACATGTCGGGCAAAGCAAATTTAGTATCAGCAGTGATAATTGAAGCCAATGCATCGGGCAATACGCCTTGTTCCATATTGGTTACATATATGTCAGGGTTATGGTATCCATGTGTTATTTCAAACTTCTGCCAATAATAAGTGCCAGTTGCTTTCTCACGAATAATGGAAACACATTGCCATCCACCCCAATCATCGGTTCTATTGTTAGAGCCCGTATAAATAAGGTCATAATCGCTCATATCAGACAATGGTGTGAAGTCTTTCGGCCATCCACTGCTGCTTTCTGATACCATTTCACAAATCTTACCTACATAACTATCATCCTTATTCGTTTGGAAGTTATAAAATTTCTGGTTGCTCATAGTCAAATAGCGGCCATGCTTACTATCGTAAAGCAAAGCTACACCACGACCGCTTCCGCAAAAGAGACCAGGTATAATCTTAATACCTTCGAGCACCTCACCATTATATTTTACAGGCTCGCTAAGGAATTTCTGAGAATGGAACAATTCGTCTGTAGTTTTACGACGCTGATAAACTTGTCCTTTATCATCTACTACCAAGTCGAGCCACTGCATGAACAGTACATCACAAATATTTTTTATTGGAGTAGAGAAGAACTGATCAGAACGTATCTCTTCCTTGAAAAGAGAAGTACTGAAATCTATCAACTGATCATCGCATACTGCCATCTGCATTGTAGGCGCTCCACTACTATTACCCTCTTTACGATAATGCTCGTGTATTTTAATGACATTGTTGGGCAATGGTTCTTTGTTAACTTCCTCATAGAGATTGATGAACTCCTCAAAAGGTTCTTTATCTTGTTCATCGTCAGAATATGGAGAAGTAACAAACGAAAGCATTTTCTTTCCATCTTTATCACTCAGTACCAATAATCCCAAACCGGCATAAGGATCGGTAACTTCAATACTGATATTAGATAAGAAATGAGTACCGTTCGTGGCATCTTCAATATCGAGGAGCAATTTTCCTTTCATCGCTTCATCGGCTTTCCACTCCAGCGTTTCTTCATGTCCCAATACGATATCTTCTTGATTTGCATTATCACTGCGTAAAATCCAAGTAAATTTCAATTCGATATCCGCATCTTTAGAAAGTTTGTAGCTTGGCTTTATTTTTATGGTCTCACCATAACGAAGTGTGAGATAACCTGGGGCTGTATCTTCATTTCCATCTTCATCTATGAGCACATAAGGATAGTATTTATCGTTGTATACTACTTTAGGTAAGTCTTTGTAGTCATAGTTACCTTTATCTTCGTAACAAGCTGTACACAGAAACATCTGCAAAACAGCCATAATGGTATATAAAGTATATTTACTCATAATTATTCATATTTAGTAAATTGGTAATACTATAGGACTTCCATCATCTTCGGTCCAACCATTAGCTTCGATATCATCTTTAAATTTGATAGCCAACTCCATCTTCTGGGTACCAGATAATTCACTAAGGTCGTAAACCTCACCGTTACAACTTTGTATAAAGTAGCGATATTTAGCCGAGGTCCACTCACCCAAGTAATTGATAACAATATCATCATCCCACCATGTTGGCTTAGAAATCTTGTTATCGAATGTAATGGTAGCATTCAGAGACTCAACTATTTTATAGTCCAAGTAATTAGCCTGTCCGAAGTTTTCGTTGGCTTCAATACGCAGAATCAATTTAACGGTTTGATTGTCCATTCGGGCACTTTTCTTTAAAGTAACCTTTACCTGATCTTCATATTTTCCTTTATGGAATATCTGTTCGGTTTCCAATTGGTATTCATCGGCAGTAGCAGGTACGGTTCCATCATCTGTATCCGATTTAGGCTCTACGGTGCTAACCTTGAATTTCAAGTCTTCGGTTGGAGCCAATCCTACCAATTTCACATTAAAAAATACATCAATTGTATTAGCATCCGGATGATGTTGGAAAGTAACATATTTGGAATTAATAACATTACTTCCGTAGTTCTCGGTTTGCGGTATGTAAAGATAACGCGTATTCGCATCGTACATTTCCACTCCTTCCTTTTTGCAAGAGGCAAGAGCAAGAAGCATACATCCTATCAAAAATATATTTTTCATCATAATTTAGCTGTTTATACTTTCTGAAAGAACATTTTATTATAGCACTTCATTATCTGGAATAGGCCATACAAAGCTGTCGCTCGACTTCATGTTAGTAGGCAAAATATTCAATTTCTTATAATAGAAATATATCTGGCCTTCGCTAAAGAATGTTCTGCGTGCCTCTTTCAGCAATTCCGTTTCAAAATTACCAGAGAGTCTACCTGTGGTACATTCGTATCCGTCACGAACAACATCAAGCTGATTAAAGGCTTCTTCATCACTACCGATGTTATGGTAATATTCAGCTCTGATGTAATACATTTCGCTCAAACGAATCATCGGAAGCATGCTGTTGCAAATATTAGCATAACTACCTGTTGATTCAAGATGCTTTCTTGAAACTCGTCTACCTCCCTCTTCCAGCACCTGGTTACGACGTGCATCGGATGCCTGATCGAACATTTGGTTCATAGTTTCTTTCAGATAGAGGTTATTGTTTCCAGTATAATATGCTCGGTAATTCTCTAACAAGTCAGTATTCGACAAAGAGAAAATCACTTCATCATATGCCATTATTTTGTAAGAACTACTTATATAATAACTCGGCGTATACTTAAATAAGTTATAATAAGATGATGTCTCTTCTGAATCTGGGTACATATTGGCATTAATGACCTCACTAGCCGCATCGAATGCTTCTTTATGCATGCCGGCATAGTTATATACACGTGCCAGCAAAGCGCATGCAGCATAATAATTCATTCGGTATCCTCTGTAAGCAAAGAACACGTCATTGTCATACGGTGAATCTATACTTGAATTTTGACCTTCTCCGACACGTTTAGACACCTCCATATAAGAGAGGTTTTCTAATTCGTAGCCTTTCAATAATTCCTTAGCCGCTTTTAAGTCGGCAATAACTTTACTCAAGAATGTTTTGTTGTCGCTATAAGGCTCGAATGTGACAGGGTATTTATCTACATACGGCAAATACTGTTTTCCGTCGTCGCATTTCATAGAAGGAGCAAACAAACGCAGCAAATCAAAATGCAAATATGCACGCAGTGCCAACGCTTCTCCTTTTATCAAGTCTTGCTCTTTTTGGCCTTGAGCAAATTTTGATGCATCTTCTTCGCTGATGCGCTGAATAAGGTTGTTACAGTTAGCTATATCATTATACATATCCGACCAAACGCTTTGGAATGTCGGTTTTACGTATGTATCGTCTGTATAACGATAATAGCGAGCCACATACATATATCCCGTACCTAATTTAGAAAGTACATATTGCTGTGCTGCTACATCCAGCATACCCCAACTTAGTTCTTGTCCGTATAGCGAAGAGCTTGCCATCTGTGAATAGATACCATTCAGAGCAATACGATAACCATTTCCTGTACCAAACAATTCGGTATCTGTAGTGGTGTCGCTTGGCTCCAAATCAAGCCAGCTGTTACATGAGGTTAGTCCCATCAGTGCAACAATAACCGCTATGAATTTATATTTTAATGTCTTGTTCATAATTTATCAGTTTAGAAACTTGCTTTAAGTGAGAAATTGACAGTCTTTGAGTAAGGATAACTCAATCCTCTCTCTTGCTTAACGCTAGACCAGCGAGCCAAATCATTGGCACCTACACCTAAACGAAGCATGGTAAGACCAAAGCTCTTAATGAGAGTTGGATTAAAGTCGTACTCTAATGTAACAGAGTTCCAGTTTACCCAATTATAGTCTTGTACAAAACGAGAGGTGGCTCTAGTAGCCGAAACGCTTGTATTAGGCTTTACTTGTATAGCTTTGTAAGGAGACAAGTCGCCAACTGCTTTCCAGCGTCCGCTAAGTACACGTGCGTCTACGTTATTACGCAAAATATCTACACCTTCTATCTTATCGGCTAATGTCTGATTATAACGCTGTCCACCACATTCATACATGAAAGTAGTATAAAGGCTGAAGCGTTTCCAAGTAACATTCAAACCGAAACTACCTTGAATGGCTGGTTCTTCATCGCCCACAATCACCTGATTAGATGAATTCCAGTGATTAGTAATAGTTCCGTCAGGGTTCAAGTAAATTTCATCACCGCTGGCAGGGTCGATACCCAATGACTTCATAGCCCAGATAGCCGACTGAGAAATACCTTCCTGATATTTACGATAGCTCTTTGATTTTACCACGTTTGTAGAGAAAGGATTATTCAAAGCCTGGTCTACACGGTCGTTATACGCCTTCAAACTTTCTGCAATTTTCAAAATCTTGTTTTTGTTGTGAGCCAAGTTTCCTGAAACAGTAACATTCCAATCCTTGGTGCGGATAAAATTACTCTGGAAGTCAAGTTCAAAACCTTTATTTTCAATCTCACCGATATTGTCTTGATATGTAGTAAAACCAGTATGACTCGGGATAGTTACTGAGTTGATACAGTCTACAGTACGCTTGATATAATAGTTAGCACGCAAGTAGAAAAGACGCTTCAGCAAGCTCAATTCGAAACCGACATCCAACGTATTGGTTGTTTCCCATTTCAGGTTTTTGTTACCCAAAGCGTAGAGAGTTGCTCCGTATCCAGTTTTATACCATTGGTTAGTAATCAGGCGATAAGTAGTCTTAGCATCATACGATGAGAAGTTTACCTTACCTACCTGTCCGTAGCTGGCACGTATTTTAAACAAATCTATCTTATTAAAGTCTTGCATAAACTTATAGTTATGCAGATTCAAACCGGCACCAAAACTCCAGAAAGGTGCATATTTCTTTTCAGAACCGAATTTAGAAGAACCATCCATACGGATGCTGGCGTCGAACAAATAAATGTTCTGGAAACTATAGTTCACCAATCCGATAAGACCCATCAAACGTGAATGATCTTCGTAGCTCGATGGCTTGCTTACGATACGCTCTGCATAATTAACAGAGCTAAGGTTGCTGGCAGGGAAGCCTCGATAATAACTACCCAAACTATTAGATTTCGATTCCATTACGTTTACACCGATAGAAGCATTGATATTGTGCTCCTTAACGAAACGGTTATAAGCCAACGATGCTTGCCAGTCCATTGTAAACGAATCGCCCGAGTTAGTGCTTAGTTCACCCGTAGTCAGGTTGGTAGAAGTAATTACCTCTGTATTCTTTTTAGAAGCAGGGTCAATGAAACGTTCCGACTTATTGAACTGACGAGTCAAGCCCAATGTACTCTTCAACATCAAGTCATTTGTAATATTCCATTGCAAACTCAGGTTATTTACCACCTGCTCATAAGACGAACGGCTATAATTACCTAAGGTTGCTTCATAAAGCGGATTATACAAATCAGAAGCGTACTTACATCCCCAAGAAGGTAGATTCTCAACATACTTACCGTTAGCGTCTTCGAACACATCGTATGGCAACTGTTTAGTATAGTCTGAGAATGAACCATAAGGAGAATCGTCAGAGCTGTTTACATCGTAAGTAAAGCGGTTTCGTACCACCAAGTTATTAACTCGGTATTGAATATAGGCACCTGCTCCCCACACGTCACGCTTTGATCCTTTCATTACACCTTGATCTTTCTTAAGGTTCAACTCCACGCCAAAGCGTAAGTTATCCGAACCTCCATCGATATAAAGGCTATGATTTGTATTCAACGAAGTACGCAAAGGCTGGCTCAACCAGTATGTGTCTACTCCATTTTGCACATTGTAGAGCTTTTCGTAGTATCGCGCATCCAATTCTGTTTTAGAACTAGGCATGATAGACGGATCGAATACTCCAGCTATACGTTCTGCTTCCAGTTTCTCACTTGCATTAAGCAAATTGTAGTCGCTCAAGTCCGGCATTTCAACTTCTCCAGTTAAGCTATAAGATACATTCAATCTACCCGGCTTAGGAGTAACGGTAGTAATGACTACCACACCGTTGGCAGCTCTAGAACCGTACATAGCTGTAGCAGCGGCATCTTTCAAAATGGTAACGCTTTCAATACGTGATGGATCCATATCGTACAACTTAGTCACGCTGATTTCGAAACCATCCATAATGAAAGTCGGCAAGTTAGGATTGTTCTTCAAAGACGATTTAGATGTCACGTCTACATCCAACTCCTTAACGCCGATACCAGACTTACCACGGATATATACCTCTGGCACAGAGTTCGGGTCCGAACCCCAAGCACTGTTTTCAGCGATACGGAAAGATGGGTCGAATGCTTGGATGGCAGAAATAACATTACTCTGCGATACTTTCAGCAATTCGTCTTTTTTAATTGTAACTGTATTACCTGTAAAGCTTTCCTTTCTCAGGTTAGCATATCCGGTTACAACTACTTCGTCTATATTATGATTACTTTCTTTCAGAGTAATAATAACTTCTTTCTTGTTTTTGGGGACTTTAATCTCTTGCATTTCCATTCCGACAAATGAAATCTGCAAAGTAATATCCTTTTCAGGCACATCAATAAAGAACTTACCATCCATATCGCTGATAACTCCTTTGTTAGAACCTTTCAGCAAAATTGTAGCACCTGGTAAAGTGTGTCCGTCCGCACCTATCACACGCCCGTTGATAGTTCGGCTGTCTGTTGCTCTACGTTGTGTGGAATATGTAGTTGCAGTTTCATTTGCAGCCCATACCATAGGAGATGCGGCCGAAAGCAGCATTCCGGAAATTAAGCAACGTGCCAAAACCTTTCGTTTATCTTTCATAAAACAAAAAAATTAAATAATAAACTCGGTAAGGAAAGGGGCTTATTCCTTTCCTTACATTAATATCTCAGTTATGTTGTTCCTAACTTAAATTTTAGGTTATTTTCTTCCACGTTTCCACCAAAGAATAAAGTAAGCGATAAGCAAGCTTCCCGGGAAAACACCCATGAAGATTATCTTCAACCAAATATCAGCGGATTGATCGATGCGCAATGTAGAATCTTTCGGACGAGGACGCTCGGTATTAATAGGCAACTGTCCATAAGAAAGATCACTGAACGACTCGGTTATGATAGAGAAGTTTCCGCTTGACAAATCCAAACGGCTGGTAGTCAACTCTCCATTTCCAATGCAATCAGCATCGCCAAACAACAAGATACGCTGTTCCTTATCTCCAACCTTACGAGTCAATCGAATAGCTACAGGTATAGAATCTTCTTTTTCTGTAGCCGGATCGAGAGTAGGCTTGTGTTCAATAAAGTCGGTAGTTTGGAATTCATTCCAAGCACCTTTAGCAGGAGTGGCAAACAAGATACTGTCATTGAACGCTGTTGCTTTTTCATTCTTCGTGATAGCCACCGCACCCGGGAAGATAAACTTCTTATCCATGCGGAATTGAACATAATACTCTCTACTTCTCTTCATAGCGCTTGGTGTAGGATCAAGAATCAACATGTTGGCCGGATAGTTTGGAGAAGGCTGAACCAAGACACCTTGCTCGAAAGATACACCCAGAGGCTCAACCAACGGATTGATATAAGCTTGATGTGCCACATCGCTCATGATGAAAGCATTTCCACCTTTAGCGATGAATTTGTTAAAGCGTTCTGTTGCCACTTCGTTATAATCCTTACGCGGGTCGGCAAGAACTATAATGTCTACGTCTTCCGGAATATCGTTCTCTTCTAAGTTCACGGTAATAACCTTATAACCCTGATTTACCAAAGAGTGACGGAAAGTAAGATTGATGGCGAATGCACCAAATTCGCGGTCACCGCCTTTGTAGATATCACGTTCGCCATGTCCGGTAAGGAAAGCCACTTTAGGAGTTTTCATTACCATCTGTTTCAAAGCAGCGGTGATTTCTGTTTCGCTTGGACTACGCTGGTTATCATTATACATACGTAGACGAGCGGTCTTGCCATCTCCGGTTTCTATTATACGCACGAAATGCCAATATTCATCGTTCAAATCGATAATCTTTTCAATTTCCTTATCGGTCATGAACATGCTGTAGCTCAAATCTTGTGCCTCGCAAACCTTCTTCGCCAATTGCTCATCGGTTAGACCTGGATTGTATCCATAAAGAGATGGATTAGAGGTATGATGCCAATAATAAACATATCGCATCTTAATATCAGGCTTAAAGCGAATGTACTTATCAAATAGCGTCATATCCCATTTACGGTATGCAGGCAATCCTGTGCTATAGTTTTCGTCAAGAAGGTTCACATAGGTAGTAATAGAAAGGTCACCTTTGAACTTTTCTACCACTTCCTGACTAGGTGGTGTCAATGTATTCTGCTTAGTATCTGTAGTATCGTAATAAGCAATCATTGTGGGACGAGAAGTTAAGTAACCCAACATCAGTGTAATTACTATTACACATCCGTAAGCACTAACCCTCTTAACGCCACGTACAGTGGTACGACCAAATCGAAGCTTGAGAATAGAAAGTGAAAGGAACAATCCAATAACAATAAAGAAATAAAGGATGTCTTCACTGCAAATCATACCCTCCAAGAACTGCTTAGAACGTCCTGCCAATGACAACCAATAAGTAATATCGCGCACGAAGTCATAATTTTGTCCTACGTTCTGCACATAATTCAGTAAAGCCAAGGCTGTAAGCGTACCCACAGCAGCTACTACCTGATATGCCGTAAGTGTAGACATAAACAAACCAATAGCAGCATAAGCGCAAGTAAGGAAGAATATACCTAACAACGCCGTGAATGCACGTGGATAATCAAAGTTTTCGATAACGCCTGCTCCAAAAAAGAGAAAAACCAAAAGGACAAGCATAAGCACTGCCGAATAAACCAGCATTGAAGCGTATTTACCGAATATGATTTGAGCGTTGGTAATAGGTGATGAATACAGAAGTTTTATAGAACCGCTACTGTATTCTTTACTCATCAGCCCCATGGTAAGCAGTGGGATATAAAGATAAAGGTTTTCCAACATATCCGAGAATACACTACCTACTTCACGCGCCAAGATAGCACCAGTCAAGTTATAACCACGTCCGTAGAGCGCAATATGTCGAATCTCATCGCTGAGCTTATCGCTCATTCCCAATCCTGCCTGGAAGGTAAATATGATAAGAATCAGCCATGCGATAGGCGAACTGAAAAGGCTTTTCAGTTCAGCTTGGGCTATTTTCCATGTTGTTTTCATAATGTTATTATTTACTTTCAAGAGTTGATTAATCGTTGTTCACATTGGTTTTTACTTTGCCAGAAAGACGCGCGAAAATCTCATTAAGAGACAGACGCTCTACACGTATTTCTTTTAGTCCCCAATGCTTTGAAACATTCATTGCGATGTATTTTTCAGTAATGTCTTCGTTCGAAGCATTAAAATGAATACGGTAATTGTTTCCGCCTAAAACGTCTACTGCCGTAGCACCATCCAACTTCAATTCCTCGGGGCTTACCTCTTTCTCTAATGAAAGACTGAATGAGGTAGGAGCCACATAGTTATTAAAATCTTCGATAGTACCAGAGAATACTATATGACCATTTTCCACCATACGTATTTCATCGCAAGTAGCCTCTACTTCGGGCAAGATATGAGTAGAAAGCATCACAGCGTGGTCTGTAGCTATCTCTTTTATCAAGTTACGGATTTCCACTATCTGATTAGGATCAAGTCCGTTGGTAGGCTCATCGAGCACCACGAACTTAGGCTGATGCACGATGGCTTGAGCTATACCTACACGCTGCTGATAACCACCAGAGAGGTTACGAAGCAAGCGTTCGCGGAAATGAGTGATACAGCAACGTTCCATGGCACGTTCTACAGCTTGTGGAATATCGGCTTTATTCATCAAACGCAAGTTGGCGCAGTAAGTCAAGTATTCCTCTACACTCAAGTTTGGATACAATGGCGGCTTTTGCGGTAAGAAACCTATAAACTTCTTCGCTTCTACAGGATTCTCGCGCAAGTTGATTCCGTTGATATATACATCACCTTCTGTTTGGTTCAGTACACCGCAAATAATATTCATAGTAGTGGATTTTCCGGCTCCGTTGGAACCCAACAAGCCGAATATCCCTTTATTTCTCACTTCAAAATTGATATCTCGAATCGCCCAATCTACGCTGTAGCGGTGCGATAAGTGTTCAACTCTTACAATAGGTTCTTCCATATCTGGATATACATTATTAATATGTTCAAACTTAATTTCTCTTTCTACGAATGCTGATTGTCATTCCAATAACGACTAACAGCAATGGGTAAACTACATAGAAACCATACTTGGCCCATTTGAAAGTACTCTTAGAAATACTCAAACTTGAATCCTTGCCACTTGGACGTTCTGTATTCAAAGGATATTCATCGTATGAGAGCCAACTGAATGTACCTGATATAATAGTAAAGTTAGTAGAATAATACCCACCATGACTGCGTCCAAACTCGCCATTACTTACACAGTCGGCATCACCAGTGATTACGACACGCTGATCTTTACCGTTAATTTGGCGATGCAAAGCCATGGCTGTAATATAAGCCCCTCTTAATTCTCCCTTCTCTGGATTAAAAGCAGGAATACTGTCTACGAAATTTGTAGTTTGCAATTCGGTCCAGTAAGTACTATCAGTAGTAAGAACAGGAATCATCTCAAAGCCTTTAGATGCATCAAACAGCAATCCTGCAGTTTCGGGCATAGTTACTACTTGACCCCATTCCTTTGGTCTTTTATATAAAGCGAAGTTATCTGCCGCCGCTTGTGTAAAACGTCCAATCAGCAAAGACGGATTTTCCGAGTCATCCTCTCTTACGTCTGAAACGAGCGTACCGGGAGTAAACGAAACGCCGAATTGTTCAACAATAGAATTCATAGCAGCCTGACGACGTGTGTCTCCCAAGATGAAGAGATTGCCACCACGATTGATATAATTTTCCAAATGTGCATTTTCTGTTTCCGACAGCGGGTTACGCAAGTCTGCCAATACCACGATATCTATATCTTCCGGAATATCAGACTCTAAAGAACAAGTTACTACATCGAAACCTTGATTTTCCAAAGAGTGACGGAAATAGATATCATTAGCGAAACGGCTGTAACCACGGTCGCCAGTATTCTTGATGTCACGCATTCCGTTTCCTACAAGGAAAGCCACCTTAGGCGATTTTACGATAAAGCGCTTCAACGCTGCCGATATTTCAGTTTCTTCAGGGAACTTCATGTTATCGTCGTACAATCGAAGATATGCTTTCTGTCCATTGCCTCTTTCTATCAATCGTACAAATCGATGACCTTCTGGAGTCAAGTCCATGATTTCATTCATCTTATCGGGGGTAAGGAACATGTTATAGTTGAGATTCATGGTCTTTGCCATACGTTCCGCCTTTTCTTGCAGCGTTAATCCTTTGGGGAAGAAACTTTCACTGCTTGACGGATTGGTAGACTGATCCCAATAATACACATACTCCATCTTGATTTCCGGCTTAAAACGGAGGTAACGTTCAAATCTGTCTCGGTCTTCGTTACGCATACGTGGTAATCCGGCATACGCATCTCTATCGAGCAGGTTGACGTATGTGGTAATTTTCAAGTCGCCATCTAATTTGCTCATAATGTCTTGACTAACCTTAGTCAACGTATTCTTTTTAGTAGCAGTAGAATCGTAATAGAATTTACAAGCTGGCAATGAAGTAACATATCCAAGGAACAAAGCAGCAGCGACAGTTCCTGCATACATACCCCAAGTCTTAGCCGGTGTATTCTTTTTATGGCGAACATGCAGTCTTTCAATGGAAAGACATATAAACAAAGCTATTACAATGAAGAAGTAAAGCAAGTCTTCGCTACATATCATGCCGGCAATGAATTGGTGAGCACGTCCTGAAATAGAAAGCCAATAAGTTATATCGCGTACAAAATCATAATCGCGACCAACTTCGCCAACATAGTTAAGAGCGGCCAGTACGATAAGCGTACCTACTGCGGCAACTACTTGGTACTGAGTGATACTCGACATAAAAAGACCTATAGCACCATAGGCAGAAATAAGTAAATATATACCTAAAACACCTGTAAGAATCAATGGAACGTCGGCATTGTCAATGGTAATACCACAAAAAACTGTGATAATAAGCAACGGCATAATCAATACCAGATTATATACCAGCACTGAAATATACTTGCCCAGGATGATTTGCTTGTCATTGATAGGCGATGAGAAAAGTAGCTTTATAGATCCGCTACTATATTCACGGCTCATAAGCCCCATCGTCAGCAAAGGAATGTAGAGATAAAGGTTAGGCAAATAAGATGGGAATATACCTCTCCATCCAGTAAAAATAGAACTAGTAACTTCCCATAAGCTATACCCCATACCCTCGTACTGCACCTGCTGCATGAAAGCATCGGTGAAGCTAAGGCCTACTTGCACTGAGAAAATGACTAATATCAGCCATGCCACCGGCGAACAGAAAAGGTATCTTAATTCTGCGGCGGCTATTCGAAGTGTTGTTTTCATATCTTCTTTTATAGAATAATATCCATCAGATATCCCCCACGAAAGGAAAAATCCGATGGGTTTAGTTTTTATTGTTTAGATTGTTGTTTCGCTTTCTTGCCCGACAATTGCGCAAAAACAATATCCAGCGAATCATGCTCGGGAATGATTTCCGCAGCTTGCCATCCGTTCTGTACGCTCAGCTCTGCCATTTTTTCTACCATATTAATATCAGTATCGTCAAAATGGAAGCGGAAACGTGTAGAAGTGATATGCTCTACTTCGGTGATATCCGGAATTTGGCGCAAGGTTTCAATAGAAGGAGGATTCTTCAATACTGCAATAAAGGTACTCGGGGTAACATAATTGTTGAAATCTTGAATACTACCAGAGAATACTACATTACCATGCTCTATCATCTTGATTTCGTCGCACACGGCTTGTACTTCCGAAAGGATATGAGTAGAAAGCATTACAGCGCGATCGGCCGCTATTTCTTTAATGAGTTGTCTGATTTCGAGAATCTGATTTGGGTCGAGTCCATTGGTAGGTTCGTCCAATACCACGAAACGAGGATTGTGTACGATTGCTTGAGCTATACCCACACGTTGCTGATAACCGCCAGACAATGCACTGATCAGTCGTTTGCTAAAATGCGCTATTCCACATTTATGCTTGGCAACTTCCACCATATCACGAATACGCGATTTTTCTACATGACGGAGTTGCGCACAATAAGTAAGGTACTCGTCGACTGTTGCTTCAGGATACAAAGGAGGAGTTTGAGGCAAGAAACCAATATTTTTTTTGGCTTCTACTGGATTCTTTCTCAAGTTGATACCGTTCAAATAAACCTCTCCTTCTGTTTGGTTCAAAACACCACACATGATATTCATCGTGGTAGACTTACCGGCTCCGTTCGACCCCAAAAGGCCGTATACGCCATTCTTGTTAATCTCGATATTGATATCGCGAATGGCCCATTGCACGCTATACCGGTGGGATAAATGCTCAATTCGAACAATCGGTTCTGTCATAATTCTAAATTTATCTAACCCGTTGGCGGAATTTGATGTTAATAATATTTGTATTTGTTCACGCTGTTTCTACACTATTCAAAAGTTTCTAAGTCTTTACAACTTCATTACAAAACTATTACAATCGCAAATATGAGTAAAATGATATAAAAAAGCAAATGTTTTTTTTAACGTATATATGGATTTTTTTCAATCTTCCATCTCAAACCCACAAAATTGAATATATGCTTCATAAATACAACTTTTTCAACCCAAAACAAGACATATTAAGTCTTTTATACGAAAGAACACGAAAAATTGACTATAGAACAACTATAGAAAATAACGTTAATTAGATGTAATTTATAATTAACTACGACCGAATAAATAAATTAGAATATTAAACGCACGACAATATTTTGCTAAATAATATTTAACAAACAAGTTTGATTTACTTGGCATATACGGAACGCCAAGGTAAGATAAGTTTTATGTAAACATGTGCATTATACGCACAAAAAAAGAGAGAACAACAATACGTCATTCTCTCTTTTATGTGGTGCCACCAGGAATCGAACCGGGGACACAAGGATTTTCAGTCCTTTGCTCTACCAACTGAGCTATGGCACCTTATTTAATCTGCGTTGTGTTACATATTGAGTTACCCTCAATTGCGCTGCAAAGATAGTGATTTATTTTCTACTACCAAATTCTTTCGGAAGAAAAGTAGAAAAATGTTTTATTATTCTACTCCGGCATACGCTTTCACGCTGCCGGAGTATTATTTTGTGTTTAGCGAGCAATCTGCAAAACTCAATTGCCAGACGCAGACAGCGTCTGGTTGGCAAGACTGTAGTTAACGTCGTAAAGGTGTCCTTGTTGGACAACCGGGTCTGTGCCGTATGTGCCTTCTTTGCTCTGCTCTTCCCCATCGGTATTCTGCATGGTGAGTTTATAAGCAAAGGTAGTACCGCTATTATAAGAGAAGTAGGCGATCTCGCCTGCTTTGAGTGTTACCGCACGTGTACCACTAGTCACAGTAAAGGTGTAAATCGGAAACCACTCTCCGAATGAGTCTGGTAAAGTGAGCTGCACAGCATATACCAGCATTGGGACTTTTACAGTCAAGAAGCAAGTCTCTCCAGCCTTAATGCTGAACGACTCCTCTTTATAATAAATAGGTGTTCCCTTATCGTCGCTAGTCCAATCCGATTCCTTTCCGTAGTTGCTGCTGTAAACTTTCAGCTCATAATCTCCTGCATCGAGTTTTACTTTCACGTTTACTTCCGCTTCCGACAGTTGATACAAGCGTTTTTCGCCTTGCCATATTTCTACAGTCAAATCGTCAGCTTGAGTATTTGCATCGGCACGCGAAGTTACAGTGGATACGATAGGGCTGATTCTTTCTACGTTCTGCAAAGAAAGGTATCCCGCCTCATCGGTAGTGACAAGAACATCATTCTTTGTACACGATGCAAAGAGAATAACCATGCTACAAACTATTGTATATAGAATATGTTTCATAAGCCATTTTTTATTTGTCGTAAACTAAAGAGATATCGTCTATATAAAGCCTACTTCCCATATGAACTTCCCAATTTGGCATATTGGGAAACGATACCTTTTTCTTCTTATCAAAATCACTTGCCACAAATGAAGTCTTTTCAGTAGAAAGGAATTGCACAAAAATATCAGTCGCTACATTAGGAGTATCCACATAAACTAAAGGCAACTCTATTTTACCCCATTCCGTTTCAGATGAAATTGCAGTTGGAATATATGTTCCAGAAGCTATAATATCATTACCATTCTTAAGTTCCGCATAAACTTTAAACGAATCTGTATTTTTAGGAATGTACTTATACCAAAAGACAAGAGAAGTTGGACGCTTTGAAAAAGCATGTCCTGGATCCAATTGTTCTTTACCATCACTCCATTTATATTTTCCAATAAAAAGAGAACCAGCAAAAGCTCCTTCTGGATAAATTATATCAACTGTGGACGCATATGATCCGCCATGCCCAGACGTGTAAATCAAAGCAGACTTACTACCACCATGAACTATAGATGAGTCATCTGTATAACTAACACATGGAGCTGATGTTATTTTAATTCGAGACACTGAATAATCTCTAGAGCGCTCATTTTTAGTAGCCCACCAAATATCAGATTCACCACTTTTATATGGCAAAAAATCATAAAAATCAGCTCTACCACCAAAAATAGAAGTCCTACCAAGTTTAACACTTTGCCACTCCTCCATATCCGAGTTTGGCAATTGTGCAGGAGTTTCGAGTGTTGCAGTCACTTCGTTCGAAGAGATAGCACCACGATATAAAGCACGCACCTTATATTGCTTAGTACTGATATCTTCGGCTCTTGACGCAAACTGTTGCAAGCGACCTTTCGTATTGTTGCGATCGGCACAGTCTACCCATTCACTACCGTTGTAGTATTGGTAAACCAAATTTTCTTTCAATCGTTCTGCATTACCAGAGGTTATGCTTACCTCATCTACCGTAAACTCACGCGACCAACAGTTACGTTCGTCTACCTTCACCGAAAACTCCGGCTTCACCACCTCTACTTTATAAGTCTTTGCAGAGGCGGTTTCATCGCTCCAGCGGTTATTCGCTTTTACACGCAGGCTGAAAGTGTTATCTACCGTAGCACCGGCATTGGTCTGCATGGTTCCGATAAGATTCTGCAAATTGATTGTTCCGGTTTTTGCTACTCCAACTTCTGGCAATTCTATGCCAAACTTACCAAGGTTGGCACGGTCGTCACTAGTCAGTGTAGAGAGCGTATAAGTTTTATTATATATGCTATACTGCTCATCCTGCATATTCAATGTCAGCTCCATATCTTGAATAGGGAGCGATGCTGTATAATCTATCACCGCATTCTGTGGAGCGTCGTCAGTTTCCACATAAGTGATATCTTCAAATCCCGAAACCTTCGGTTTAGGAAGCCATTCCACAGGGATAGTTTCGCTTACAGTTACTTTTTCTACCTCTATCTTTTCAATCTTCAGTCCGAAAGCCGAAGTCGTCAGCTTTACAACGGCATGATCGGCAGCCTTGAAAGGTAACACAGAAGCCAAGCCTGCAGTAAGGTCTACACTATATGGACTATTATCTTTCTTGGTAGCATCGAAATAGATTTTCACGTCGCTTCCGGCCTTGAAGTAGAGACTCTTGGCAGTCTCATCACCACCAATGGTTTTAGAACTTTCGCCTACATCTACACGCAAACCGTATTTTGTATACAATTGATTAAACGCACTTGCATTTTCGAACACTACAGAGAGCAGAGCATTGCCCACCTTGCAAGGGATAGACACCGGAGTATTCACGTTCTTCTGATGCTCGGCTGTCACAGTACCTATATAATAAGGTGTATCAAACTCAAGTTCGACATCTTCGCCATACGAAGCCGTTAGTTCGTAACTTCCGGCATTCACTGGTATCAACTTAGTAAATGCGCCGTCGTATACCGAACTACCTGTAGTAGTATTAACAACCTTTATATGGAAATTAACGTCGAGAGGCTTGCCCAATTCTTTCGGAGTGGCACGTGAAGCAACATCAACAGTTGCTTCGTCTAGCGAAATGACAAAACCGCTTCGTTCTGTCTGTTCATCGTCTTTTGAGCAACCAACAAAGACCGAACATACACATAATATAAATAGCAGTTTAATATATAGTTTCATTTAATTCACTAACTTTCTAATCGTACAACAATTCAAAATTATCAATCCAGAGTTTACTACCCACCCCACCGGTAAAGTAGTCGCCATATTTGCTCGAAGTAGCTACTACTACAATGTATTTCGGTCTGCGGTTAGTATATCTGTATTTCAGCACTAAATCCTCTCTTGTCCATGAAGTCACGTCTTCACCTTTAATAAGTTCGGCATAGGCTATGACATGTGGATCGTTTATCTCGAACAACTGACGTTCACTAGGGCGAGTGCGTATTTCGCGCGGTTCATCCCAGTCGGTCAGGGCTATCCATATAAAACAAGAATCAGGGCGTCCTTTCAAATCTTGCCACATATCATCGCCTATTTTTTCGATTGTGGTAGTAGTGTATTTATAGTTCACACGAAGTTTTGTAGGGAAAGCCGAGAACTCACGTCCGAAACTGAGTATTCCGTTTGTACCTACTGTCTTCAGATAACTTCCGCTTATCATGTTTCCCGCCGCAAACTTCATTACTAGCCATTTCGATTCAAGAAAAGCAGCCTTACCAGAGCCGTTGCAAGTATCATCCGTAGGTACAGAGTTACTATCGCCAATGGTTACGGCTCCACGGTTACCTGTATCCCAAAAAGAAGTACCGTCTTCCGCCCACGGATTCCACAGTTTATCTTTCTTATGCCAGTTATCAAAGTCACCATCAGTAAGTGGTGTAGCAGGCGATGTGGTAAAGGTCTGCTCGTCGCCTTTGTTATCGCCTACGTTTACACGACAAACATAAATAGTTGACGGTGACAGTTTATCGATCGTTGCTGTATAGCTCGTTCCACTTACTTCGATTGCCGAAGACTGCAACTCCGTCCAATTGTTTTCGCCTTGCTTCTTATATTCTACGCCTACTTGCTTCCCATTCTGTACCTTACCTGTCAACGTAGCGTTTTTTGTGCGCGAAAAAACTTCGGGAACAGTATTTTCTTCTTCTTTCTGATAAACATATACTGTCCACTTATTTTCGGTCTCCTCCCAACCGTTTCTTACCGAAAATTCTACAGGTTTAGAGAAATCGTATGTCTCACTCTCAAGAGGATTAGGTGTAACCGTTCCGTGCTGACCTCCCAAAGAGAATGCCGAAACCTTTATCTTATTCAGAGGCTGGTTATTCGAAACAAAAATCACCACTTTGTGAGTAACGTCATCTACCACAGCGTCGCCTATCTGACTTTCGAGCACGATTTCGCGTTTCACAATGCGCTCTACACTGATTTCCCAAGGATAATCTTGGTAAGTACGAAGCACAAACGTAGTTTTCTTGCTTAGGTCGATGCAAGTATTGGTATTCAATGTAAGATCATCTAAAGACTCGAATCCGCTAGTAGGGAATTTCTCATAGTTGGCACATATAGCAGGGTCTACCACTATCTTCGCGCTATTAGTCACACTAAGGCGGGTAATGCGTACCTTACTGAGATCTACCGTATCATCCACATAAAGTGTCACAGTGCACTTGTCCTTATTAATAATAGCCTGATTGCTGCTTGAACCATTGCTATCACACTGCCCTTCCACTTCCATAGCTTGTATGCTTCCATCCACCAACGGATATGGAATATCATTTTTAATGGCACAAGCCGCAAGAGTCAACAAACAGAGTGTAGCTATTATATTTCTGAATCTTTTCTGCATATTTCGTTTCATTATAAATAGAATGTCATACCGATGTTGATAGAGAACAAGTTAATCTTGAAGTCGCCCGATGAAGTTCTTTTCTTTCCGGTCTCTATCTGATTGGTAGTCTGATTTACCCACTTGAAATTATAACCCATCACGCCCACCGACACTTCCACTGCCGACCAGTCGGTAATGAAAGCCGTAAGTCCCGGAGCCATACCTATCAAGAAGTTATGCGAACGCTCGTAAGTACCGTCGTACTCGGTGCCCGAACCTGTAGAGTTCTTTCCTTCTCCGTATCCATAGGTGAGGCGCAACTCATTAAACAGACCGAAAATCTTGCTCTTTCCAATAGGCATATAGGTACGCAGGAATCCAGACACCTCGTATTTATGCTCCAACCAATATAAGTTATTCAGGTTAATATTGAAGTCTTCGCCTAAGTTCAGTTCAAAGTTATCCATATCTAGATAAGTACGGTTATAGGCAAAACGCATACCTGCCGCCACATTATCTTTAAAGAAATAGCCTACATATGGACTTATACTAAATGTATACCCCAAAGCTTTCACGTCTTTCAGCACTAGAAAGTTGAGATTATCTTCATCGTGTTCGCTATATGATGCTGTACCTCCGGTCATCCATGTACCTTTAGGGATAAATGTCATCTTAGTAATTTCGCGGTCGATACGTACAGGTCGATACGAGCTCTTCAATTTTCTTTTTGACGAAGCAGGTTCAGAGAAAATATTATAACGCTTTGTCGTGTCCGACACGATGACGCTGTCGGATGCCGCCGTTTCCACTTCGGCGACCGCATTTGCCTGCAAAGGGAGTAGCCCTATGAGCACTATCACCAACAAGCTTAGTTGAGTCTTTATATTCATACTTAAAAACAAGTATAACCGCAAAAGGTTTTCACATACAGTAAAAGCCTCTTGCAGTTAAGGTTATAGGAGTTTTATGCTTTATTACTTAATATAAGCAGGATCTGTCTTAGGTTCACCATATATTAAATCGAATTCATCCAACAGCAAAACACTACTTGTACTACCTGTAAAATAATCACCGTATTTACTTGCTGAACAAACAATCAATATATAAGTAGGTTTACGAGTCAAATCACGATATAATAAATCAATAGAAAACTTCTCATATTGAGTCATAGCTTGTGCCGGAGACAATTTTGCTTTAGGCAATTCACCGTAAGCTATAATGGATTTATCATTGATATTAACAAAATGATCTTCACCCGTATTTACAGCAAACGGAGCTGTCCAATCAGCCAATAAAATATAAATAGAGCAACTGTCTCGATCTGTACCTTTCTTTATAAAGTCTTTCTTGGTATGAGTTATTGTTCCTGGAGTATATTTAAAATACCCTGTCAATTGAGACGGTCTCTCTGTAAAGGGGCGTCCAAAATTCAACTTTGCTCCCAACGGACTCAATGTTGCCGAACCAAAAGCTCCTGTAAACAAACTACCAGCGGCAAATTGTCCAGCAGCAGTAATAGATCCCAATCTTGCAGCTTTACCTTTTACCACATCACTTTCTTCTGGTCTTGTAGGATTCTTCTCTCCTAAAGTATTAGCGCCAACATTACCGCTATCCCAAAAAACAGCATCCATAGACGCATTAGCGTAATAATGTTTTCCGTTCTTCACCCAATTATCAAAGCTCAAATTAGGAACTTTGTTTTGTGTTTCTGTAGTGAATGCTTTAACATTGCTTTCAAAGTTTGTATCCCCATCGCGATAAGCCATACGATACTGATAAGCAGTTTCTGCTGTCAGCCCTGTAAGAGTTGCCTTATAAGCATCAGTTCCGTTTACTGTTGCAGCAACTGAAGTCCATTCGCTTGCAGATGCTTTCTTGTATTCAATGAACATCTTTGCAGGATCTACTACACCTTCGCCTTTCTTAGCAGTGATAGAACCATCGACATAAGCACAAGTGGCAAACGAGTTTGCATCATTCATTACCATCGTCAAATCGTCGATAGACTTATTGTCTTCCATTGTAACATCGAAAGTAAAGGTGTATTTATGTCCGTTATCGGCAATATCAACTTTAACACCACCGGTTCCTGTTTCCTTAGCCTTATATACAAACTTCACCCAGTCGCGAGCCTTTACATTGTCTACAACATTTTCAGCACTATAAGTCTTATCTAACTTATTAACCACTGTGATAGTAGAAGTAAGATTACCTACCGGGAAATAAGCTGCCTTAGTTGTTTCGCCCATCACAAATGTTTGCGACGCTACGCCAGACACAGCAGATTTCACAACGGCATTGGCCGACTTGAAAGCAGATTTAAAAGTTTCATCGAATTCTACAGAAACCTTTACGTTAGCTAAAGTACATGTTAAGTTGGCCACAGTTGTAGTACCTGCCTTAACAGTAGCCTGTACGCTACCTGCGTAGTAAGGCACATCAAAGCCCGACTCTGAGCCATCGAATCCGTACGAAGCGGCTTTAATGGTATAAGTGCCCGGAGCCAAACGGAATGTCTTGCCTGCAGTTTCCCATTCCGAAAAATCGTCAGTCGATTCTACTGTCACTCCACTTGCGTTTACTATTTGTACAGCAAGCTGTTTAGGGTTATATTCCTCTATAACACAACTTGTTATACCTGTCGTTTCTGCCAATATGCGCAAACAGCCTTCATCGCTCACTGTTTCATTGCTCTGACAAGAAAAGCAAAACACAGCAGCAAGCAGTATTGTTAATAATGAATATATCTTTTTCATTGTTGTGCATTTATAGTTACATTCAACGCTTTCTCTACCTTCTTAGCGTCATTATCTTCAACCGAAATAATAAATTTATGCGCCTTTCCTGAATCTGTAGCTCCGTATATATCCATAAATTTATAGAAAGTTCCTATAGGAAAGACATAGCTTGTTGCGTTAGCTTCCGGTAAATTCAGTGTTACGCCTAAGCTAGATAACAAATCCTTCAATTCTGTATCTCCGATAAGTTCTCGGTTGGTAAAGTTCATTTCTTCAACAATGCCTTGAAAACCTTCATTCCCAGCTTCGATTGTAACTTTTACGCTTTTCAACCCCTTAGGGGCAGAAATCGTAACATCTTGTGCTGTAGGATAAGGTCCACCGTTTGTGAATACAACACCTTTAGCAAACAAATCTACACCTTCCTCTGAATAAATCATAGTCGGCGCATTAGCATCCGGAGTTTCCGGAACTACCGGTGTTTCACTCTCAGAAGGATCGATAATGATTTCGTCTTTCTTATTTTCGAAAGTTACTTTAGCATTGATTGTTATGCCTGTAACCGTACCAGCAGCAGCCTTTACAGCACCCATATTGATGGTAATGGCATCACCGCCTTCGAACCAATTATTAACATCGGAATATGATTCTGACGCATCCGATTTTTTGAATGTCTTGGCGTCTATCACACTTGCACCTTTATTAGTAGTAGCAGTAACATTCACTATTATAGACTCTACCTTTTCGTCTTCGATGTTAAGATAGACAGGGGCCGGACTTGTGCTGGATGTTTTATACTCTAACGCATTGTTTTTTCCTGCCGCAATAGTTATAGTCCAATCCTTAAAGTTACTGAAGAAATCTTCGCCATAGCTAAGCTGCACACGTGTATTCTTCATTTTACAAATCACTGTGGCAACCTCGTTAGCTCCTTTACTGATGGTATAATTTCCCTCACCCGCATAATAAGGAGTAGTCATCTGCTTAGTCAGTTCACCCGGGCTATGAGCACTTACCTTATAAGTACCCACCGGAAGAGTAATCACTGAAGGCACATCAGTAGCCTTAGCATACGATAAAGTATTATCTAATGCTGAACCTTCTATCGTTACCGGAAAATTGTCGGCAGAAACTGTTTCTGCACGCGACATAGAGTAAGGCTGCTTAACGGCTATACCAAGTTCTAAATTACCTTGGTTGTTATCTTTGTTCTTACCGCCATACAATTCCTCCTTCATTTCGCAACTGCTAAAAGCTACAGTTGCTAAAAGGCCTAATGCTGCTATATTTAATATCTTCATATTCTTAATATTCTATTTTACATCTTAATTAGTTTAGCCAATCTGTAGGAACAACGATTTCAATCGGTTTATCATTTGTATTTTCATCGATAGTAATCGTAATACTCAAGCTTCCGTTGTTGTCTTTCGGAGAAATGTTCAGTGTCCACGACTTATTGGGCAGCATCTTGTTTCCCCCGTCATTGGTTTTATAAGTTAACACCTGTGTTCTTTCTTTATCGCTATCCTTAACAGTATAATGCACAGTCGCTTTTACAGCTTCACCGGCTGCGTCAAGCTTAACATACCACGGTTCTGTATCGTCCTTTGCCCAACGGCATTCTGTGCCAGCCGCAGTAAGAGCCTTGGTTTCGTAAGTTACATAATAGTTACTGAAGAAATCCGACATTTTATTATCGAAATTAACTACCAACTTTCCGCAAGTTGGTTCACAGTCTACGTTAACATTTACATCGTTGCCATCTACGGTAAACTCTTTTGTGCCTACAACATAGAATTTATCGCGCGAAGCAGGAAATTCTTCTCCATAATAAGCTTTCAGAGTATAATTACCGTTATCCAATTTATAAGAAGAAGCCTTATCCTTATATAAGAAGGAAGCTATTTCTTCTTCACCCTGCATAATCTTCACTGTATAGTTATCGGTATTCTTGTATTCCGATTCATTCACCGCTCTCGATGATTTAAAATCCGCATCGGCCGCTACGCTTAGCGAAATGGTCCCACTTCCATTCGGATCGATTACACTTCCGGCATCGTCATTAGAGCACGATGCAAAAAACAGCATACATACAATGCTGTAAAATAAAACAAATCTGTGTCTCATTTTTCTTTGTTGTTTTTAGTACTTTATTTACGAGTGCAAAATAACAATGTTCCGGAAAACCTCAAAAGGTCTAATTATTCGTTTTTTAGTCTATTTTTTATCATTTGCTCCATTTTACACAATATATCACCTTATTATTAGCCTTTTACAATAAGTAAAATCGCCTTTTTTTTATTTTTTAGATTATCCTTTTTTTAAGCGACATACACTGAAAAACGGCGGAACGGAAGTAAATTCTAGAAATATCGCAACAACGTTGTCTTACTTCGGTCGGTATGAACGCTCGTAACGGTCGATGTGAACGCTCGTATCGGTCGAAGTAAGCATTCACTTCGGTCGAAGTCAGGGCTGACGCATTACTTAATTTCTTCATTATGCCATGGTGCATCTAAAAGTTCAGCAAGAAACTCATCACTCCATCCTGCCATTTTTCTTTTACCTTTAAGGCTTGCTTTTCTCTTGTTATTCTT
>OJKP01000544.1_pt1 | contig 27841 bp, 22 predicted proteins | sample 1596521 | NCBI WGS metagenome assembly OJKP01 (sample SAMEA4350130, study PRJEB24818) | metagenome | biome: human; feature: gut; material: faeces | place: Denmark | collected 2013-09
CGTCACTCGCAGATCCACGCTCAGGCATCCAACGAAGGGCTTGCTTGTTGAGAGGAAGATAGAGAGGCTGCTTGGTCTTGTACTGCAATATCTCAACTCGTGTCTTGTCACCCTCGGTGATGATGTTCTTCCACTTCAAACTCTTCACGTCACTGATACGGAGTCCGCAGAAGCATGAAAACAGAAACGCCGCCTTGATATCCTCACGCTTGCAAGGGGTGTCAATCAGTCTCTTCACCTCGTCAACGGTCAGATACTCTCGCTTGGTGCCGCCACCTTTCAGAACATCCATGCGAAGACGCAATACGGGATTGTCGTCCATTATCTCTTCCTCAATAGCCATATTGAAGGCTGCTTTGAGGCATTTGAGATAGTTCATCACCGTGGATTTGGATGGATGGGTGTGCTTGTAGGTGATATAGTCGTTCAACAAGAACACCATGAAACCATTGCAATATTCCTTGGTCATCTCTGCGAGTGTCACGTTTGGCGAATGTTCTCTCACTGCATTCAGCACGCTGTTTACCCAGTTTCGGGCAGATTGTCTTCCTCGCTCCACTTGTGCGTCACGGAATATCTCCAACCAATCCACAAGTCGCATTTTGATTCTCGACTTGTCTTTGAGCCCTGCGATGCCGTTAGTGATGCTCATGATGCGTTGTGCCTTGATGGCATACACCGCTTGCATCGTCTGCTTGTTTTGCTCCCTGGCAGCTGCATCAACCTCTGGAATGAGATAAAGGCGCAGATAGTCGTAGGTGCGGCGACCGTTGACATTGATGGATAGATAGACCGACTTGTTGCCGTTGGCAAGTTCCTTGAAGCGGATTCTCACAGGCTCCTTGGTCTTGGAATTTCTCTTGCGTTCAGTCTCGGCAACGGCAATCTCTGTTTTCACTTTCTTGGTGGCAAGATACTCCTTGTATTTGTCCACGTTGGCATCGGGATCTTCCCCATGTGGTTTGTAGCCTCTTCTGCCGACACGCTTCTCAAAGGTTCCGTCCTTCAATGCCTTCATTCGCTCCTTGGCCTTTTTCTCAGCTTCTTTCCAAATTTCCTTGTGTTTCTCCTCGCTGTCATCCTTGCGAAGATAAAGACCGACCGACTCGTAGGCACGTTCCCCCTTACCATAATATATGTCAAGGAAGAGAGAACGGTCTCCGTTGCGCATCTTGCGACTACGGACTATCACAGAACTGGTGTATTCCTCAACTTTCTCCACTTGGTTCAGCTCGTCAGATGGATCTGTGAAAGTCTCTCCATTGACGACCTCTCGCATCTTGCGTTCTTTCAGACGCTCTGCCGTCTCCATGACCAAGGCATTATTCTGCTTGTCAGCTTCGATAATCTCTGGATTGATATAGAGCTTCAGAAACTCGTACTTGCGCTCACCATTATAATATATGTCGAAGTAGAGTGACTTGCTGCCGTTGGCAAGGTTTTTGAAACGAAGAGTGACAGCTTCACGCTTGTTGGGTCTACCTCTATGTTTTTTGATTGTTCCGTCTATGGCTCTGTCCTCACCGTCATCGTCAATAAACTTCCATTGGTGTCCTTCTCTGCCTGAAACAGCTCCGACAACTTCGTTTGCCTCACTTTCCTTTCCCTTGACACTTTTGCCAGTTTTATCACTGCCGACTTTTTTCTTCTTACTTAAACGTGCGTTCTTCTTGCTTGAAGTTGTTGTAGAAGCAGGATGCTCCAAGGAAGCCTTCACTGTTTCCAACTTTCCCGACAGGATTTCTTGCACTCGCTGGTTCTTGATAGCTTCTGCCTTCTGCAAGGTCTCGGCATTGACAGCCTTAGCCTTGTCATCGTCCTCTGGAAGCAGACAAAGCTTCAAGAACTCATACGACCTCTTTCCACTTTTGTAAGTGTCGAGATAAATCGACTTTGTGCCATTCGCCAAATCCTTGTAGCGTATGCGCACAGGTTCATTGTTACTTCTCATGTTACTTTGTTATTTATTCTACTTATTGTCATTTTGCGAGATTTGGTACTCACGGTGCAAAGATACGAAAAATAATTGGATTTGTTACCCAAAACAAGAACCAATTACGAACCATTAACTATGATAAATTATAAAATCAAATGGTAAAGTAACAAACAAATAACAAAATACACATCATGCCAAACACCTGCTATATGCTGTATCTATTAGTATTTACGCACATTTTCTTATCTTTTTGAATATTGCATGAGGTTTGACGTTGTATTGGCGTTGCTCGTTTCGGACGAACAGGGCAATGCGAAGGCCTTAACAAGTGGAACGAGTGACAGGACTGGCTCCACGCTTTTCATGTATATATACAATAACAGAGTATAAACATAGCCATAAAGGAAGCCAGATGGTGTTATGACAGATACGGCATGGTACAAAATGTTTATATGGCATCGCTTGCATTCCTCATACCACTACAAAAGGTCAAGACAAAGTATAGAAGACTGCGCATACAAAAGCACCATTTAGACACACCTTTTATTCTTTATCCCAATGCAGAATGCAAGTATTGGCATTTGGAGAGTTGGTCAAGTGCACATCCTATTTCTGACAAGAAGTTCTATTTCAATTCTTATTTCAATGGTGTAGATTCTGTCGTAAGAGAAATAGAAGTAAGACCTTGGCTTATGGAATTAGACTTAGGTTGCAAACAAAATATCCAATACTATATTGTAGTGACTGTATCTATTGACAAAGTTTTTGACAAGAAAAGCAATTATGCCGTAAATGATTTTTGCACGGAGTTTGACGTTCTTAATTTAAAGAAAGCCATATTCGAGAATGGCGCCAATGGACCTTTCGAGAATGAAGACCTTAAAGGAATGCGTCTTTCTGATTGGGCATTGGCAATAATAAATGAGATAGAAGGAATCAAACGAAAAGAAATACAACCGACAAATTCTATTGTTGAAATCTGTACCCAACAAATAGACGTAACAGCCAACAGCAATGCAGACAACATAAATGAAGACTTCACGACAAAATATTATCATGACTCCAAAAAATCTTCCATTGAATATTATTTGAGACAGAACATCATCTTGCATGATAAAACAGGCAATACAAGCAACACGTCTGTTTCAGAAAGAAACTTCATATATGGATTGCTGTATGCGAACGACAATTTTATGATGGCAAATACGGACACCGTCAACAAGACATTGGAATCATATTACAGCAACAACAAGGTTGAGAAATTCTGGGCGGATGATGAATGTATAGTTCATGTCAAGACCCATTCACCATACTACTATTCAAAAAAACAAGACAGCCAAGAACTTACAGGTCATCTGGATGAGGATTTTACGACCTTACTTGAGATGGGGGTGCTGATTTACATAAAGCGCAGAATGCAAGTATTCTTGACAGGACACAACCGTATGTCATTACAAGAAATAGAAGACGAATGCGGAGCACTTGCAAGGTTGTTCCACAGCAAGCTGTTCAATCATACAGAAATGGACAATCGTATGGACTATTTTATCAAAGGATTCCGCTTAAACAGGATGTTCAAAGAGATACAGAGCATCACAAATTCTACGGGAAATTCAAAGAGGTTATTCTCTTTAAGGCGTATAAACTTTTGGACTCTATTCATAGGAGTATCAACTCTTATTGCAACAATAATAGGAATCATAGTTTCACATTAAAAATAAACGAATATGGAAACATGTTGTTTTTTTACTTTAGTATCAGCACTGATAGTTGTCGTCATTGTCTGTTTGGTGGTGTTAATTGTGTTTGCATACAATATTCATTCTGAGTTGAAGGAAATACATAGAATAACCAAAGAGAATCTCTGATGAAACAAGAAAGGATATATCATATACTGATTGACCGATTCTTCCCTCAAAACGAAGAAGACGGAAACGGTAACTTCAAAGGCGGCTGTATCAGGAGTATTATTGACCACCTTGATTATATTCAAGGACTTGGTATGTCTGGAATTATGCTTACTCCTTTCTACAAGACTGCTGCTTATCATGGTTATCACACTGTTGATTTTGAACAGGTTGACCCACATTTCGGAGCAAAGGCAGACATCGTGGAGCTTGTCAATGAAGTTCATAGTCGAGGTATGATAATTGTAGCTGATTTTGTGGTCAATCATTGCCATAAGTCATGCTCTTTGTTTGCCGATGGTAAACATAAGGAATGGTTCTGCTATAAGTCTAATGGAAAGTATAAGTGTTTTGCAGGCATTGAAGACTTGCCGATGTTTAATACGAAGAACAGGGAAGTGCAGCAATACTTGACACAAAGAACACTTGATTTATGTAGTATGGGCTTTGACGCAATACGTCTTGACCATGCGACAGGACCATGTTATGCTTTTTGGAAATACTTTGTGCGAAATGTCAAAACTAAATTTCCAAAAGTCAGATTGATTGGGGAGGTTTGGGGTGAGTTGGATTTTAAGCCTCGCAATTATGTGCGATATTTCATAAATAGGTTGCGGCATGGCTCACAGGAAGCAAAACAATTGGAATATGTCGGAGTTTTTGATGGTGTCCTTGACTTCCACTATCAGCAGCTTCTATGTGAGGCTGCGCACAAAGAAAAATCTATTTTGAACAATCAGAAGATTCACAAAGAAGTGAAACTGCATTTAGCTCGCTACCCTACGGAATTCCAACTATGGCAGTTCCTTGATAACCATGACTTAAACAGGTTTATGTTTGAATGCGGTGGCGGGGATAAGACCTTGTTTAAGGAAGGCATAGAATTCTGTAAGGAACAGGACATGCCTTGGCTTATGTTCTACGGAACAGAAAAAGAGTTTACTAACAAAAAATCAATTTTCGATGGCACTCCTTATGCTGATGAAAGGGTGAGGATGTGCTTAAATAAAGGTCATTTATAAGTATGAAGAATAAGATATTAATTTTCTTGATGATGTTTCTGTGCTTACAGGTAAATGCGCAGCAACGCAGAAGAACCGTAACACAACGTCGGGCGACAACATCTGTCAAGAAAAGTAATCCTCAGGCAATAAAAAAGACACGAGAAGTTGGAGAAGACGGTTTTATTTGGTATCATCTTCAGAAAGGAAATTTGTATGGGGCAGCTGATATTGAAGGAAATATTATTATTCCAATAATGTTTTCTCGTATTTTCTATAATGCTTCATATAATGATGGATGCCATTTCTTTATAGTTCGTTTGGGTGATTTTTGTGGAATATATTCTCGTCTTGGAAAACCTATAATATCGCCAAACAAAAAATTGACAATGATATATTTTCGTACACAGAAATCAAAGGGGAATAGTTTTCTCTATTTTATAGGTGAGAATAATTTCGGAGAAAGAGGAATATACGATGCAAAAGGAAATGAGGTTGTTGCACCAGACTTGTACGAAACAATAGAGTTATATCAGAATCCTTATCGAAAAGGCTCTCTGATATACATAAAGTATAAAAAGAACAATAAAGTCGGAGCGTATGATTTGAATGGGCATAAGATAGTTGCTTCTAATTCTATAATAGATTATTATATTACGGTTTATCCAGATAAGATAGAATTAGACGACTATAATAGTGGTACAAAGAAGTTTATCTACGGCTCATATTCTGAGGATACAAGATTTGATTATGACAATTATGATGGGTTATATAGTCCATTCAAAAGTTATGAATCAAGTTCATCAAGCAGTTCGTCCTCGTCATCAAATTCGTCTTCAAGCAGTTCAAAATCATCAAGTTCCTCTTCTGGCTCAACGGTTTCTACACGTCCACTGCAGCCTGTACAAGAATGGAATCCATGCATAGGATGTGGTGGTACTGGACTGTGTACCTATTGTCAAGGTAAAGGCAAGCGGTGGTATGGTAATAGTTATGAAAATTGTGTAACCTGTCATGGCAGTATGTATTGTCAACAATGCTATGGAAAGAAAGGCTATTATACTACTGTTTATAGATAATACTATTCCCCCATTCAATTCTCCTTGTAGAAGTTTGTATGGGGAAATTTAAGTTTACTGTTGATTACCGTCTACTTAATATAGAAACCGAAGATGGACGTATTTATGTATACAAAAGATGCTCGCCCCCATCATCGGTTACGACGTGTTCTTTGATACGAAAGAGAGGAAGTTCCAGTGGTAACAATGGGTCTTACTCTCCTTCTTTTCCAAACAATGGCTATGGTGGAGGTTATGCTCCTAATAATAATGGCAGTTCTTCATCTTCTCGAATACAGAACACAACGCCTTCTCGTAAGCAACCAACTAAACATACATGTAGTTTATGCAATGGTCAAAGAAGAATTGTTAAAGATACCTATCCATCGTTATATGGGCAAAGTGATTATCAAATAAAGTGTAATGAATGTGGAGGCTATTTCATGCGTTCTATAGGGCATACGCATACAACTTGTCCACAATGTCATGGCAAAGGTTACTTTACGACAAACTAAATCTTTGTCCGTACCTCTGATTAAAATAAGTATGGCAGGGTAAAATTTTTACGTGTTAGAAGAAAGTTACAAATTTGGCATTAGCCCTATCTTTAAAAGATAGGCTAATGCCTTTAAAACAGATTTTCGATGAATAAAATATTATTAATACTCTTTTCATTTGTGTGTTCAAATGGCTTAGCACAAGATGTCATAGTCAAAAAAGATGGCTCTACTATACTTTCAAAGGTTTTAGAGGTCAATACCTCCGAAATAAAGTATAAGAAATATTCCAATTTAGATGGTCCAACATACACAATTCTCAAGACCGAATTATTGTCGATCAATTATAAAAATGGAGAAAGTGAGAAATTCACATCGGAATCAGTCGGCAATGTATCAAACATAATGCCATCTGTACATAATGAAAGACTCAATCAAGAATGGTTGAACTTTACAAACAAGAGAACAGCTATATATAAAGAAGCACAAGAGAACAAAAAAGCCAAATGGCAATACCGAATATTGAAGTTTCATCATGATTCTAAAGTAGCAGACAACAATGTTATTATAACTTGTAGCGTAAGAAACGGCTATTATGAAAAGTTTAGTGGCCGTAAAGTTCTTCATTCAGACATTACATTTAAACTTGAAAATCAGTCTGATAATGTTGTGTACTTAGATTTAGGAAACTGCTTTTTCAAAGATGTAAATAAAACAGAAAGCTATTACAAGAATACAGCAACGCACACTTCTAAAGACAAAAATGTAGGGGTTTCTGTTAACGCAGGAACTATTACCGACGTCTTAGGAGTTGGAGGCGTTGTTGGTAATATAGCAAATGGTATTAATGTTGGAGGAAACAAAGGTTCTTCTACAGGAGTCACAGTTTTCAGTCAAAGGATTATAGCATTAGCTCCTCATTCTTCTTACCGTTTTGAAGATATGAATTTGTACAGAAGTGAAAATGATAGTAAATATGTAAAGGACGAAAAGTATACCGTGGGAAGCAGTGTTTCATATCATGAACCGCAAAATATAAATGACTGTCCTTGGAATTTTGTCTTAACATATTCCGCAGAAGAAGATTTTAAAACAAAGAACGTAATGAACGTTGGAATCTATGTCTCAGAGAGCATCACTTTCCCTCGTGCAGGATGGAACAGTTTCTCAATAAATACAGATAGATACATAAAGTATGAAGAATTAGAACCTGTACACTACATATACAGAACAGAATAGCAAACATAAAGGTACACCCTAAACACCCACCCATTCTCCATATTAAGAGTGGATGGGGGTGTAGGTTATCGGCTTAGCCCCTTTCTCTTTAGTGGCTTTACCATCCGAGTTGCTTGTCGCAAACATCATTGCCACGCTACCACAACTTTATTGCCACGCTACCGAAACTTTATTGCCACGCTACCGAAACATTGTTGCCACGCTACCGAAACATCGTTGCCACGCTACCGCAACATCGTTGTCACGCTGCTATAATAAATGGCAGATAGCTGGAAGATTCGGACTATCCTCCAGCTATCTGCCAGCCATCTACCATCCCTTATATATCTGAGACACAGAGCATTATGAGAAAACTGGAAGATATGGTAGATTTTTTCATCTACTTAGTTTTTTAAATACTCTGCGCACATCTCTGCACAGCGTTCACCGTCGACACCAGCAGAGACGATGCCACCGGCGTAGCCTGCACCCTCGCCACAAGGGAAGAGCCCCTGTATACGGACGTGCTGCAGCGTGGTGAAGTCGCGGGTGATGCGCACGGGCGACGAGGTGCGAGTCTCGGTGGCGATAAGTATCGCCTCGTTGGTGAGAAAGCCGTGACTCATCTTGCCGAATTTCTTGAAGCCTTCCTGCAGACGCTTGCCCACGTGCTGCGGCATCCAGAAGTGAAGGGGCGAGGATATGAGTCCGGGGGCATAGCTGCTCTTGGGCAGGTCGTAGCTCAGGCGGTTGTTCACGAAGTCTGCCATGCGCTGCGCCGGAGCGGTCTGCTTCATGTTGCCCTGCTGCCAGCATGCACGCTCCAGTTCCTCTTGGAAGTGCATCACGCGCAGCGGATCGTTCTCGTCGCCGCCCACGTCCTCGGGGCGTGTCTCTACGACCATGCCCGAGTTGGACCATTGTGTTCCGCGGTTGCTGGGGCTCATGCCGTTCACCACAATCTGCTGCTTGTCGGTGGCTGCCGGAATGACGAAGCCGCCGGGACACATGCAGAACGAGTAGACACCGCGGCCGTCCACTTGCGTCACGAAGCTGTACTCGGCAGCGGGCAGATACTTGCCGCGTCCGTTGCGCGAGTGATACTGTATCTGGTCTATCAGTTGCGACGGATGCTCAAGGCGCACGCCGACGGCGATGCCCTTCGCCTCAATCTCTATCTTCGCCTCGGCGAGGTAGCGGTAGACGTCGCGTGCGGAGTGGCCCGTGGCGAGAACGACCGGTCCACGGAATGTCTTCTCGGCACCCGTCTGCAGGTCGACAGCCTCAACGCCCACCGCCTTGTCGCCCTCGAGCAGCAGTCGGGTCATCTTGGTTTGGAAGTGGACCTCGCCACCGCAGCGTATGATGGTGTTGCGCATCGCCTCGATAACCTGCGGCAGTTTGTCGGTACCGATATGCGGATGGGCGTCGACGAGGATTGACGTAGAGGCTCCATGCTGGCAGAACACGTTGAGAATCTTCTCTGTGCTGCCACGTTTCTTGGAGCGAGTGTATAGCTTGCCGTCGGAGTAGGCGCCGGCACCGCCCTCGCCGAAGCAGTAGTTGCTCTCGGGGTCTACAGCCTGTGTCTTAGTGATGTTGGCGAGGTCTACCTTGCGCTGGCGTACGTCTTTGCCACGCTCAAGCACGACGGGGCGCAAGCCAAGTTCGATGAGTCGGAGCGAAGCGAAGAGTCCGCCAGGGCCCTCTCCTACCACCACGACCTGCGGCTTATGGCTCACGTCGCCGTACTCGGTGTGTACGTACTCAGCATCCTGCGGTATCTCGTTGATGTAGACACGCACGGTGAGGTTGATGAAGATGGTGCGCTGGCGTGCGTCGATGCTGCGCTTCAGCACACGCACGGCGTTGACGGTGCGCGCGTCGATGCCCTTCTCGTCGGCAATGTAGCTTATTATGTTTTGCTCGCTCGAGGCTACCACGGGCAGCACTCGTATTTGAAATTCCTGAATCATATCTATTATGTTGTTATTTTTTTGAAGGGTGCGTGGATATGGCAAGATGCCATATCCTCCTATTAATATCTATTATGTTGCTATTTTTTGCTTGGTTGGTGCAGTGGAGACCACTGCACCCCCTGGTGGGGTGCGTGGATATGGCAAGATGCCATATCCTCCTATTAGGGTACAAAATTACACAAACTTATGCGATTTTCATAAGAAACGTAACGTTTTAAGAACATTTTTCGTAATTTTGTCCCCACATTCCAATAACTTTATTGTCAACGACACGGTGCTAACGCTGTCGCTTGACGCAGATGACGACCAAGGAGTAGCGTGAAACCTCGCTCGTAAAGAGGACCCCGACGCACGCCAGTTGCACTGCGTTACGAACCACGTCAGCATCGAAACACAAGCGTCTCCCTGGTATGGAGACATTAACCACAGAACAAAAAGAAATGAAAGTATTGAAGTTTGGCGGAACCTCAGTGGGTTCCGTAGAGAGTATTCTCAGCCTGAAGGCTATCGTAGAGAAAGAGGCGCAGGAGCAGCCCATCATCGTCGTGGTGAGCGCATTGGGCGGCATCACCGACAAGCTCATCGCCACATCAGTGCTCGCACAGAAAGGCGACGAGGCGTGGAAGGACGAATTCCAGGCTATGGTGGAACGCCACCACAAGATGATAGACACCATCATCACCGACCCGCGCAAGCGCGAGCAGCTCTTCAACATCGTCGACTCGCTCTTCGAGCAGTTGCGCTCCATCTACTTCGGCGTGTACCTCATACACGACCTCTCGAAGAAGACGCAGGATGCCATCGTGAGCTACGGCGAGCGACTCAGCTCGAACATCGTGGCAACACTGGTGCAGGGCGCAAAGTGGTACGACTCGCGCGAGTTCATCAAGACCATGCGCAAGAACCATAAGAACACTCTCGACTCCGAACTGACTAACCGCCTCGTGCGTCGCACCTTCAGCGACCTGCAGCGCATTTCGCTTGTTCCGGGTTTTATAAGCAAAGACCGCGACACCGACGAGATTACGAACCTCGGTCGTGGCGGATCCGACTACACCGCTGCCATCATCGCCGCAGCACTCGATGCCGACATTCTTGAGATTTGGACCGACGTGGACGGCTTCATGACAGCCGACCCACGCGTCATAAAGACCGCCTACACCATTAAGGAGTTGAGCTACATCGAGGCGATGGAGCTTTGCAACTTCGGTGCGAAGGTGGTGTATCCGCCTACCATCTACCCCGTCTGCGTGAAGAACATCCCTATCCGCGTGAAGAACACGTTCAACCCCGACAGCGAGGGCAGCATCATCAAGCAGAAGGTGGCTAACAACGACAAGCCCATCAAGGGTATATCGAGCATCAACGGCACCACGCTCATCACCGTAGCCGGTCTGTCGATGGTAGGTGTCATCGGTGTGAACCGCCGCATCTTCACCGCCCTGGCAGACAACGGCATCAGCGTGTTCATGGTGTCGCAGGCTTCGTCGGAGAACTCAACATCTATCGGTGTGCGCGACCAGGATGCAGCGGAGGCTGTAGAGGTGCTCAACAGCGAGTTTGCAAAGGAGATAGAGACGGGTGCCATGTTCCCCATGCACGCCGAGAGCGGACTGGCTACCATCGCCGTCGTAGGCGAGAACATGAAGCACGTGCCGGGCATAGCCGGCAAGCTCTTCGGCACACTGGGCAGAGCCGGCATCAGCATGATAGCATGTGCACAGGGTGCATCGCAGACCAACATCTCGTTCGTAGTGAAGAGCGAGCATCTGCGCAAGGCACTCAACGCCATACACGACTCGTTCTTCCTGTCTGAATACAAGGTGCTGAACCTCTTTGTATGCGGTGTGGGCACCGTGGGCGGACAGCTGCTCGAGCAGATACACGACCAGTACGAGGAGCTGAAGCGCACCAAGCGACTGAAGCTGAACGTAGTAGGCATCGCTACATCGAAGAAGGCACTATTCAACCGCGACGGCATTGACCTCGCCAACTATCGTGAGCTGCTTGCCGACGCTCCCGAGAGCAACGACAAGAAACTGCGCGACGCAATAATAGAGATGAACTGCTTCAACAGCGTGTTCGTCGACTGTACGGCGAGCAAGGACGTAGCTGAGATTTACCAGCCGCTGCTGGAGCACAACATATCGGTGATTGCAGCCAACAAGATCGCTGCATCGTCGTCGTACGAGAAGTATGCCTTGCTGAAGGAGACGGCATTGGCGCGTGGCGTGTTCTTCCGCTACGAGACAAACGTGGGTGCCGGACTGCCTATCATCGGCACCATCAACGACCTGCGCAACTCGGGCGACGTGATTCTGAAGATAGAGGCGGTGCTCTCGGGCACACTCAACTTCATCTTCAACGAGCTATCGGCTGACGTGACCATGTCGGAGGCTGTACGCCGCGCCAAGGAACAGGGCTACAGCGAACCCGACCCACGTATCGACCTCTCGGGCAAGGACGTGATACGCAAGCTCGTAATCCTCGCTCGCGAGGCAGGATATAAGGTAGAAAAGACAGATGTGGAGAAACACCTGTTCATACCCGACGAGTTCTTCGAGGGCAGCATAGAGGAGTTTTGGAAGAACCTGCCTCAGCTGGATGCCGACTTCGAAGCACGACGCAAGCAGCTCGACGCAGAAGGCAAACGCTGGCGCTTCGTGGCTACGTTCGACCACGGCAAGCTCTCTGTGGCACTGAAGGAGGTGGACAGCACTCACCCGTTCTACAACCTGCAGGGCAGCAACAACATCGTGGCACTCACCACCGAACGCTACCGCGAGTATCCAATGCTCATCCAGGGCTACGGAGCAGGCGCAAGCGTTACGGCAGCAGGTGTATTCGCCAACATCATGTCGATTGCAAACATTTAAAATGGCTTAAACACTTGTCAGAATAAAAGGAATGTATTAACTTTGCACAAGTAAAACAGAAAAAACATAGGGGCGTGCCACGTTCGATCGGGATACTCATCAATAATAAAATCGAAACCGAGAAGACTTCTTTTGCCAATGGCGGGCCATATAAAACCTCAGTGGACTAAGCTGCAAAGCCGGTGGATTACAAAGGCGGAGAGCTCTCAAATCTTGTATACTCGGAGTTTCATCACATCACTGGGCGTCCCTTTTTAAACTATACGAGGAGATTACGCAGAAATGTTGTAATCTCCTTTTTTATTGCAGTTTTACAGAAGATACTCTTAATTTAGTATAATAAATTTTGGGGTTAAAGAAATATTTCGTTACTTTGTCGAAAATGCGTACAACTCGCAATTTTAAGAACATACATTATTTTAAATCAAACAAACAAGAATTTTATAGAACCATGTTTTCTGGCATAGTAGAAGAAATGGCTACACTCGTAGCACTGAAGAACGACAAAGAGAATGTAGACCTCACACTCACCTGCTCATTTACCGACGAGCTGAAGATAGACCAAAGCGTGGCGCACAACGGTGTCTGCCTAACGGTGGTGGCTATCGACGGCGACCGCTACACCGTGACGGCGATGAAGGAGACCCTCGACCGCTCTAACCTCGGCGAGCTGAAGGTGGGCGACCGTGTGAACGTAGAGCGCTCGATGCTGATGAACGGCAGACTGGACGGACATATCGTGCAGGGACACGTAGACGGTACGGCTGTGTGCAAGGAGATGCGCGACGCCGACGGATCGACATACTACACCTTCGAGTACAAGTTCGACCGCGAGATGGCGGAGCGTGGCTACTTCACAGTAGACAAGGGCTCGGTTACGGTGAACGGCGTTTCGCTCACCGTATGCAACCCTACAGAGAACTCGTTCACCGTGGCTATCATTCCCTACACACACGACAACACCAACTTCTGCGACATCAAGGTGGGCACACGCGTGAACATCGAGTTCGACATACTCGGCAAGTATATAGCGCGTCTACAACAGCTGAAGTAAACAGGCAGAAAGGTGTAGACTAAAGGATGCGTTTAAGGCAGCGTGGGTATGGCAAGATGCCATACCCTCCTATTATAGAGAGATTATAAAAGAATAATGAATCAATTAAAGACTATTGAAGTATGAAGAAGATTGGGATGACTTGTCTGGCAGGACTTCTCCTGCTGTCGCAGTCAACCGAATGTGCGGCTAAGCAGTGGTCGCTGAGAGACTGCATCGACTACGCCTTGGCTAACAACATCAAGTTGCAGAAGGCAAAGATACAGGAATATTCCGCCCTGGAGGACGTGAAACAGAGCCAGTCGGCGCTGCTGCCGTCGCTCAACCTGTCTACATCGCAGGACGTGAACTACACACCGTGGCCACAGCAAGGCAGAGCTACGGTGGCGGACGGCTACGTGCAGTCGAGCGTGGACAAGGTCTACTACAACGGATCGTACTCGCTCATGGGCAACTGGACGGTGTGGAACGGCAACAAGAACCGCAACAACGTGAAGCTGAACAAGTTGGCTGTAGAACAGGCACGACTCGACTCTGCCACAACAGCCAACAACGTACTCGAGCAGATTGCGCAGCTCTACGTACAGATACTCTACTCGAACGAGGCTATCAGCGTGACAAAAGAGAGTCTGAAAACAAGCCAGACCAACGAGCAGCGCGGCAAGACAATGGTTGAGGTGGGCAAGATGAGCCGAGCAGACCTGGCGCAGCTCACGGCGCAGCGTGCGCAGGACGAGTACGCCATCGTGGAAGCCGAGAGCAACCTGCGCAACTACAAGCGCCAGCTGAAGGAACTGCTGCAGATAACGAACGACGAGGAGTTTGACGTCGCCGTACCTTCTACCACAGACGACATGGCGCTTGAGGCAGTGCCGGCACTGAACGATGTGTACACGGCTTCGCTCGAACAGCGGCCGGAAATAAAGAACGCGAAGCTCGGCATAGAGAGCAGCGACCTCGGCATAAATGTGGCTAAGGCGGGCAGAATGCCGACAGTGAGCCTCAACGCTGGCGTTACGACCTCTACGTCGTCGATGAGCGACAACGCTTGGGGCACGCAGATAAAGAACAACTTCAGTTTGGGTGGTGGCGTGACAGTGAGCATTCCGCTCTTCGACAACCGTCAGACTAAGACTGCCGTGAACAAGGCGAAGCTGCAGAAGCAGAGCTCTCTGCTCGACTTGCAGGACAAGCAGACCACGCTCTACTCCACTATCGAGAACTACTGGCTGCAGGCTGTGACGAACCAGAACAAGTTCAAGGCGGCACGCGTTTCTACAGAGAGTGCGCAGGCAAGCTACGAGCTTCTCTCGGAGCAGTTCAAGCAGGGATTGAAGAACACCGTCGAACTGATGACGGGCAAGACGAACCTTCTGCAGGCGCAGCAGAACGAACTGCAGAGCAAGTATCTCGCCATACTCAACCTAAACATGCTGGAGTTCTATCAGACGGGAAACATTAAGTAAAAGTAAAAGAGTAAAAGAGTAAAAAAGTTTTACCCTCGGCTTAGAAAGGCATAAAGAGGCTTAGTTCGGCCTAAAAAAGAAAGAAAAAATTAATTAGAGAGTAAATATGAATAAGAAAAAGACATTGGTGATAGTGGCGGTTGCTGCTATCGCCACACTTGCCGCATGGCTATTGTCGGGCGGCAAGAAAGAAGAAAAGATTACGTTTGACACGGCTGCCGTTGCGCCGGCAAACATCATGAACAGCATCACCGCTACTGGTACAATCGAGCCGGTAACGTCGGTTACGGTGGGTACGCAGGTGAGCGGCATCGTAAGCAAACTCTTCGTCGACTACAATTCGGTAGTGAAGAAGGGACAGGTGATTGCGGAGCTTGACAAGACCAACCTTATGAGTCAGCTCAACACGGCAAAGACGCAACTGGCTACGGCACAGAGCCAGCTCAACTACCAGACTGCCAACTACAAACGCTACAAGACACTTTTTGAGAAGGGACTCGTGGCTGCCGACGATTTCGACAACGCGAAACTCTCGTACACGCAGGCGAAGGAGCAGGTGGTGTCGGCAAAGGAGGAGGTGCAACGCGCACAGACCAATCTCGGCTATGCCACTATCACCTCGCCCATCGACGGCGTGGTGCTATCGAAGTCGGTTGAGGAGGGACAGACCGTTGCGGCGAGTTTCTCTACGCCGGAGCTGTTCACCATAGCGCAGGACCTCACCAACATGCAGGTAGTGGCTGACGTAGACGAGGCGGACATAGGCGACGTGAAGGAGGGCGAGCGCGTGACGTTCACCGTAGACGCTTACCCCGACGACACATTCGAGGGCGAGGTGAAGCAGGTGCGTCAGGAGGCTACCACGACGAACAACGTCGTAACATACGAGGTGGTTATCTCTGCGCCAAACGCCGACTTAAAACTGAAACCCGGACTCACCGCCAACGTAACCATATACACCGCCGAGCGCAAGGGCGTGCTCTCCGTGCCGTCGAAGGCACTGCGCTTCATTCCGCAGAAGGAGACCGTAGGCAAGATGAAGATTGTGGACGTAGCGAACGCCAAGAACAAGGTGTGGACTATTGAGGGTAACTCCATCGTGGCACACAAGGTGAACATCGGCATGACCGACGGCACGAACACACAGATTGTGGGCGGAATAGCCGAAGGCACAAAGGTAATAACCGGACTCAACGTGATGGGTGGCGAAGAGAAGATGCCTATGGAAGCCCAAGGCGAGAAGAGCCCGTTCGCACCTGGCCCTCCGGGAAAGAACAAAAGAAAATAAATAGCGTTTAAAGGTTAGGGGCAGGCATCCACGTCGGTCGTCACGGGCATCCGCATCGGTCGATACGCACCCTAACCCTCCACAATAAACATTACGAACTATGGACGAAAAGAAAGTAGTAATAGAACTCGACAACGTGAAGCGCGACTTCCTCGTGGGCGACGAGACGGTGCACGCGCTGCGCGGTGTGTCGTTCAAGATATACGAGGGCGAGTTTGTCACCATCATGGGCAAATCGGGTTCGGGCAAGTCGACGTTGCTCAACCAGCTCGGCTGTCTCGATACGCCAACCTCGGGCGAATACTATCTCGACGGAGTGTCGGTGCGCAAGATGTCGAAGTCGCAGCGTGCCGTGCTGCGCAACCGCAAGATTGGCTTCATCTTCCAGAACTACAACCTGCTGCCGAAGACAACGAGCGTGGAGAACGTGGAACTACCACTGATGTACAACGCCGCTATCGGAGCCAAGGAGCGCGAAGAGCGTGCCGTGAAAGCATTGCAGGCTGTGGGTTTGGGCGAACGCCTCTACCACAAATCGAACCAGATGTCGGGCGGACAGATGCAACGTGTGGCGATAGCACGCGCTCTGGTGAACGACCCTGCCGTGATTCTTGCCGACGAGGCAACGGGAAACCTCGACACGCGCACATCGTTCGAGATTCTGATCCTCTTCCAGAAGTTGCACGCAGCGGGCAGAACCATCATCTTCGTGACGCACAATCCCGACATAGCCAACTACTCCTCGCGCAACATCATGCTGCGCGACGGCCATGTGATAAGCGACGAGTATAACACCAATATCCTCTCGGCTGAGGAAGGACTGGCGGCACTGCCGGCAAGCTCCGACGAATGAAACCTCAAGAACGGATTTAGCCACATGGAAATGACAAAAACGGAGGCTACGCCCATAGCCGCCAAAACACAATAGATTATGAACTATAGCAATCTTTTCAAAATAGCCCTTCGCGCCATTGCAGCCAACAAGCTGCGCTCGTTCCTCACCGCACTTGGCATCATCATCGGTGTAGCGTCGGTCATCACGATGCTCGCCATCGGTCAGGGATCAAAACGCAGCATTCAGGCGAACATCGCCGAGATGGGCTCAAACATGATAATGATAAGTCCGGGAGCCGACCGCGGTCCGGGCGGTGTGCGACAGGACCCATCGGCGATGGAGACGCTGAAGCTCACCGACTACGCATCGATTAAGGACGAGTGCCACTTCATCAAAGGCATCAGCCCCACGGTGAATAGTAGCGGACAGTGGATATACGGCAACAACAACACGCCGTCGTCTATCTACGGCGTAAACCAAGACTATCTCGAAATCAGACAACTCGCTGTGAGTGAGGGAGAAATGTTCACGGATGCCGACATAAAGTCGAGTGCGAAGGTGTGCATATTGGGACAAACCGTAGTAGACAACCTCTTCCCCGACGGGTCGGAGCCCGTGGGCAAGGTGGTACGCTTCAACGCCATACCGTTCCGCGTGGTGGGCGTGCTGAAGAAGAAGGGTTACAACTCGATGGGTATGGACCAGGACGACCTCGTGCTTGCGCCGTACACAACGGTGATGAAACGCATCAAGGCACAGACGTACCTCGGCGGAATAACCTGCTCGGCAATAACCGAAGACCTCACGTCGAAGGCTATCGACGAGATAACCGACGTGCTGCGACGCAACCATAAGCTGAAGGAGGCGACGAACATGCAGGAGGCTGACGACGACGACTTCAACATCCGCTCGCAAGAGGAGTTGGCAAGCATGATGAACTCTACAACCGACATGATGACCATTCTGCTCGGCTGCGTGGCAGGCATATCGCTCATCGTGGGCGGCATCGGCATCATGAACATCATGTATGTCAGCGTAACGGAGCGTACACGCGAGATTGGTCTGCGCATGAGCGTCGGTGCTCGCGGCATAGACATCCTCAGCCAGTTTCTCATTGAGGCTATCCTGCTCAGCGTAACCGGCGGACTTATCGGCGTGGGCTTGGGCATCGGAGCCTCCTATGCCGTGAAGCTGGTAGCCCACTGGCCTATATACATTCAGCCGTGGAGCATAATCATGAGCTTCGCTGTCTGCACCTTCACGGGGGTGTTCTTCGGATGGTATCCGGCTAAGAAAGCTGCACAACTCGATCCTATCGAGGCTATACGCTACGAATAAGAAAAGAAGTGTAGCAACAGAATTGACCTTTATAACAACATAAGGCTGGAAGTCATCTTCCAGCCTTAATCATATTCACACAAATTACTTTGTCAGGTATTTCTTTCCGTTCACAATAACTATTCCGCGAGTGCCCTGCTCTACTCGCTGTCCGCTGATATTATAGCGTGCAGCATCAGAAGGGATGTCGCCAGTTATAGACACACTATTGATAGCAGTCATTGGCTTCAGATCAATGTCCTTAACCACACGACCCTTAATCTCTATCGGCTGACTCTCATAATAGCTATAGTAGCCATCTGCCCAAGCTGTGAGCTGATAAGTTAAGTCGGTTCTATCAACATTAATAGTGTAGTAGCCAAATTCGTCGGTAGTGGCATCGTACACCTTTTCCGAACTACGCAGGTTTACGGTTGCACCATTCACGGGCTTGCCATTGCAGGTTACTCTGCCTGAGAGCGTCGACTTTATGCTTTTACCAGAACAAAGGTCGACTTCATAGATACGGAGCCAAGGACCATCCGTTGCTGTTGTTTGGCGTATTACTATCTTGAAGTAGCGAATATCCACCGATACATCGAGTAGCTTGCGGAATTCGGACTTTGTAGGAGCAGCATCATCGCTACAAAGCAGAGTCCACTTGCTATTATCGGTAGATCCGTATATATCGTAAGCTTTTATAAAACGAGTGGGATCGTCACCCATCTTAAACTGGAAACCTCCAACGTTATTAATGGTTTTCATATCAACAACGATTGTATGTGGCAGTGTTACCGTACCACCCCTCCACTGCGGATGCCAGTAGGTGTTATCGTCGCCGTCTACAATCTGCTGAGCACGTCCGTTGGTGCCCTCACCGGATGTCTCCTCACTCGACTTCTCTATCACAGTCCAGCCTTTCTTGTCTAAGAGGTTCTGCGTAAAGAGTTCGTCTTCCGTGGCACGATTAATTTCTTTCTGTATAGCTTGACGCACACGAAGATCAAGCGGAGCGATATCAATAGTATCCACCACCGTGTTATCCGTTGCAAGACTCACAATCGAAGCCGTCTGCTTTGTGGAAGTATAGCCACCTGTCTGCATGAAGAATGTACGATCAGAAGCGTTTTCGGTAACACCCTGTCCATAGTCGGCACGTGCTCCATCTTCTTTTCCGCCGTCGGTGTGTCCGAAACCAACACTGTTGAAGTTGTACCACTTGCCCGTAGCACGAGCACGTCCATAACCATTGCGATAATAAGCTTTACGCGAAGCTTGACCATTTGTCCACACATAGTTTTCGAGGAACGAATACCAGGTGCTGAAATATGTAGACGAGTTGCGCTTACGCACCGTTGCCATATACTGCCAGCCTTTGCCGTCCAAAGCGTTGAACCATGTAGAAACGAGCATATTGTGCTGCTCATGCACCACGGTTTTGCCATTCTCAACAGTAGTGTACGAGGTGGTTTCTGGTCGGCAGTTGGTGATGAACTGCACGTATGTGCCAGGTGTCCAATAGTTGCCGCGACGATATGTCTGCACACCTGTACCCTCATTACCAAATCGGTTCACGGTTGTCTTTTCATCCCAATCAACAGCTCCTGCACGCAGATGTTCCGGCAGATTGGGGTCTTCGTCGGTTGAGCCATCATCCCACATAGAGAAGAGCACGTCGTGGCGCGGCTCGCCATCTACATAGCCGTTCATCTGTATGCCCATATAGCCATTGAGCGCACCTATCGCCTCGGCGTATGTGCCAACGAGGTCAGACTCCGCAGGTATCATTATCTCCTCAAACAGCCAGTCGTAGCCGTCGCCAGAAGGAGCACCCGATGCTGTTGAATGCCAGTTGTTGAGATGCACTGATGGCGACGACAGATAATTGGCTGCATACGAAGCCTCATTGGAAGAAGTAGAGAACTTGAAACGACTGATGTTATTTATGGCATTACAGCCGGAGATACACTCGAGTTTATAGCGATAATAAGCTGAGCGTGTGAAGGTTATGTCACCCATGCCAACCTCCACGTCTCCTCCAAGAAACGGACCTTTCGCACTGAACTCCTTTGTATAAAGAGGTGTGGCAGGCGAATCGGGGTCGGTAACAGTGAGTCGGAATTTTGCAGTCTGCAACGCCTTGACGTTAAGTTTCAGAGTGTTTGAAACGGTAGCTGCAGGATGATGGAAGTAATAGACAGCACAAACGGAGGTTGATGTCCAGGCAGAAAGCGTGTTGTTCATCTGCGGCCGACCGCTGGAGTTGAGCGCTTCACTCGGAATATTAATACCCGCTGCTCCAACCTTTCCGTCAGTTGTCTCAACATAGCCGTGTGCAGCCGATAATTCTGTTTCAATTGCATGAACCTTCGAGCTGAATGTCTGGGCAGACAAGACGGCACAAAGTAAGAGTGTTGATAATTTATTCATTATTAAATTATTAAATCTAATTATTTTATTCCTCTGTCATTAAGCGCATCACTATAACGCTTTGCATTCTGTAAATGCTCATTATAATTGCGTGCAAAATTATGCGTTCCGCTGAAGTCTTCCTTAGCACACATGTAGAGATAGTCGTGCTGCACGTGATTGAGCACAGCATCGATGCCTGCTATTGATGGAATACGGATTGGTCCTGGGGGCAGACCCGGGTTGCGGTAGGTGTTGTACGGACTCTTTATATACAGCAAGTTGTTGTATATGCGCTTCAGGTCGAAACGCTTCCATGCGAACTTGATTGTAGGGTCAGCCTGCAACGGCATTCCTTCCGGATACTCGGCGTTGCGCAACATGAGACGGTTGTAGTACATACCGGCTACCATCGGCTTCTCACCGTTATTGGCTGTCTCCTCGTCGACGATGCTGGCAAGCGTTGTAACCTCTACCGGTGTGAGTTTCATTGCCTGTGCCTTCCTTGTGCGTTCGGCATTCCAGAATGCCTTGTTCTCCTTCTGCATACGGTCGAGCAACTTTTCAACACTCACATTCCAGTAGATATCGTATGTATTCGGAATAAATAGTGCAGCTATTGTCGTGGTGTCATAACCATACTTTTGGCAGACAGTTTCGTCTGTGAGTGCCTTGTAAAGGGCGGTACTGTCCATCATAAGGCGCTTGGAGAGTTCGGCTGCAAGGCGGTCCATAGTACGCACCGACGGCACAACAAGGCTGACTGGTGTCTGCAAGCCGTTCTTCAAGTGACGGAACACCATGAAGGCACCTTCACCCTCACGCACAGCATAGCGACCAGTACGCACGTTGTCGGCATAACCGCTCATCTTTACAAGTGTTTTGAAACCAATCATCGAACTGCCGCTCGACACGCCACTGAGCTTTGTGTAGACAGAGTCGATGTTGTCATCGTTGTCAACATACACATATTGCGTTTCACCTGTCGACGACATGCCGGCAAAGAAGAAACAATAGCCACAAGCTACTACTGCCAACAGGACTACACCAATGATTGTTAGAAACTTACGATTCTTATTCTTTCTCTTTCTCATAATTTAAACTTTTACATTGCTGAAACACTGCAAAGGTAGAGTAAATATGATATATGACAAAAATAAATGCTATGTTTTTAATCGCGCGATTAATTTTATACACCTTTGACTAAAAATACGTACTTTTGTATCGTACAATTTTAATAATCATAATTAATCAAATAACACAAATATGTACGATACATATATCTTCGACTTGGATGGAACTCTACTTTCTACGCTCAACGACCTTGCTGCGAGCTGCAACTACGCACTGGCAAACAATGGTATGCCACAGCGAACACTTGACGAAGTGCGACAGTTTGTGGGCAATGGTGTAAAGAAACTTATGGAACGAGCCATTCCTAACGGACTTAATAATCCGCTGTTCGACAAGACTTATCAGGACTTCCGACAGCACTACATGAAGCATAATCTTGACACAACATGTCCGTATGATGGCGTGATGGAGATGCTAAAAGAGTTGCACAAACGCGGAAAAAAGGTAGCGGTGGTAAGCAACAAGTTCTATGCTGCCACACAGGAGCTTTGCCAGCACTTCTTCGGAAACGAACTTGTACCTGTGGCTATCGGCGAGCGCGAGGACATATGCAAGAAGCCTGCTCCCGACACCGTCATAGAGGCTATGCGACAACTCAACACAACAGCCGAGGGAGCGGTGTATATCGGTGATAGCGATGTAGATATTGACACGGCTCGCAATTCTGGTATGCCGTGTATAAGTGTGTTATGGGGATTTCGCAACAAAGACTTTCTATTGCAGCACGGAGCCACGACTCTTGTAGAAAAACCAGAAGAGATACTAAAAGTAAAAAAGTAAAAGAGTAAAAAAGTAAAAGGATAAGTACCCTACAGATTATTCTCCAGCAATTGCTTTGCCGATAACGAGTTCTTGCGCACATAACGGTCTACCTTCTCAACGTATTTTGTTGAGAAAAACTTCTTGTCAAGCAAATTATTCACTATCCACATTATCTTGCCCACATGCAAGTCACGTTCATACTGCGAACGAACCTCATAGTCCTTGAGCGGATAAATACTGAGCATGTAGAAGAACATACAGTCTGGCACTATGTGCTCACGTGTCATCTGAGCACGCTGTGCTTCAGTGTAGAAACGGTCGTAAAGCGGATAATACTCACCAAGATACTTGTCAAGCGAAATACCAATAGAATTATTGCCGACAACCACACTCTGATCAAGAGCACCTATCTGTAAGTAAACTGTCGGAATAGAAACATTGGGAGATAGCTTGCGCAATCGGTCAAAGGCTTTATTCAGTTGCTTACTGATATCTGATACATTAGCATACTGCACCTCTGCTTCAGTGATGATAATCTGAAGAGTTGTATCTTGGTAGAACTGTAAAAACTTTGAATTGATGCCAGGGTCATTAACCTCTCCCAATCGCAACACATCTTCTATCAAGGTGCGTGTCTCCATGGGATACTCGATGTTCATCTGCTGAAGTGCAGAGAAATCGCCAGTGGTGAGATAACGACTTTCAAGACGGTCATAACGCTGAATCTCAATCAACGTTGTCTGACTGCCTTCGCCAAATTGTTTCAGTTTCAACTCACAAGCTGTAGAAACAAAAACAATAGTCATTATTATTATAATGTATAGTTTTCTCACCCTTTTACTATCCTTCTATTAACGAACTGTTAAATATTTTTTGCAAAAATAGTAAAAAAGGTTTTAAAAGCCAAGAAAATCATCTAAAAAAGTTAAACAGCAGACCCTTTTCCGCTGTTTAACTATAAAATTATCATAAAAATAAGCTCTTATCGCTCGTTTTTTAGATTTTTATATATATGCACACCATGAGCATAATACTGCCAAAGCAGACTATATGGCTTGCGCATAACATCCATCTGCGACACACGTGATGCCTGTATTGCCACACGGTCGGCATCAAACTGGTTACGCCATGCCTTGAAAGCTTGCCTGCCACGAATCACTGCCTTGAATTCGCTAAGATTTCGATCGAGGATGAGCGACTTGAAAGCTGCTACATAATCAAGCCAACAACGCACACGCATCACATGACGCAACTCTGCTTCTGGCAGATTCTTATAGAGCATCGTAAGATTGTTGCGGAAGTTAAGGAAGGTCTTCATCGGATTACCTTTGGGCAGTGTGCCGCCTCCAACGTGGAACACCCGACTCTGAGGCACACAATATATCTTTCTACCCAAGTTGCAAAGACGCCAACAGAGATCAATTTCCTCATTGTGAGCAAAGAAGCGTCCGTCGAGACCATCCACACACCAATAGTCGGCACGGCGTATCATCAGACAAGCACCTGTTGCCCACATCACCTCGCACACATCATCGTATTGTCCCTCATCTTTCTCTACAGTTTCAAAGAGTCTGCCACGACAGAACGGATAACCATAGCGATCAATGTAACCTCCACTGGCTCCTGCATACTCGAAAAGTGTTCGGTCGTGCTCGGCAAGCAGCTTAGGCTGGCAGGCTGCAGCTTCAGGATGCCTGTCCATAAAGTCGATGAGTGTGTCGAGCCAACCTTCCGTCACCTCTACATCACTGTTGAGCAATACATAATATTCATACTCCACTTGCCGCAGTGCACGATTGTAACCTTCCGCAAAACCATAATTGCGATCAAGAACAATAGTACGCACTGTAGGAAACTTCTTCTCAAGAAGCGCAAGCGAAGCATCGGTCGAAGCATTGTCTGCTACAACAATGTCAGCAACAGCCTCAGAGTATTGCAACACAGATGGCAAGAAACGACGTAGCATCTGCTCACCATTCCAGTTCAATATCACGATTGCTACTTTCTTCATTCTATATCATTATAATAGTTCAACTTGCAATGCAGACTTGTCGCGATTAAACTCGCCCATCCTTACACGCAGTATCTGATTATCATACTCTTCCTTGGCAAGCTTTGCCGGCAACTCCACACGAACATAGTTGGAAGTGAAACCATGCATAGCCTTGCCACGCGCAGCTTTCTCAAACAACACTTCCTGTTCTGTACCAATATAGCGTGCATAGAACTCAATACGCTTCTGTTCACTAAGATCAAGCAGTCGCTTACTGCGCACTTTCTTCTCTGCATCGTCAACCACATAAGGTATGCGCAATGCCGCTGTGCCAGGACGTTCGCTGTACGGGAAAACGTGCAATTGTGTCACATCCACATCGTCAAGAAACTCGTAGCACTCCTCAAAGCACTCTGGTGTCTCACCACGACAGCCAACCATTACGTCAACACCTATGAACGCATCTGGCATCTTCTGCTTAATAAGTTCTATCTTGTGAGCAAAGAGTGTCTTGTCATAACGGCGATGCATCAACTTCAACACCTCGTCCGATCCACTTTGCAATGGTATATGGAAGTGAGGCATGAATGCACGGCTCTGCGAGCAGAAATCAATCAGCTCATCACTCAACAGGTCTGGTTCCATACTGCTTATACGATAGCGTTCGATTCCCTCCACCTTATCAAGTGCCTTACACAGGTCGAGGAAACTCTCGCCTGTCGTTTTACCGAAGTCGCCTATATTCACGCCAGTGAGCACAATTTCTTTACCTCCTTCACGCGCAGCCTCTTCTGCCTGTGCAACAAGCGAAGCTATAGTCGGGTTGCGCGAGTTGCCACGTGCATATGGTATTGTACAGTAGGTGCAGTAATAGTCGCAGCCGTCCTGCACCTTGAGGAAATAGCGTGTACGATTACCGCGAGAACATGAAGGCGCAAACGACTTTATCATCTTCGTCTTTACTGAATGATACTCGTGTAGCGACTCTACCTTGCCACCCTCATTGAGCTCTGCAGCCGACTCCTTAGCAGTCCATGCATCACTCAAGAATTGTATCAGATTGGCTTTCTCGTCTGAACCGAGCACAAGGTCAACACCCTCTATCTTACTCACCGACTCCGACTCCAATTGTGCATAGCATCCTGTGACAATCACAAAAGCACCAGGATTGTTGCGTACAAGACGATGAATAGCCTGACGACACTTATGATCTGCCACTTCCGTAACCGAACAGGTGTTCACCAAACATATATCCGCCACATCACCTTCGCCAGCGATACGCACACCTAAGTCGGCGAGCATCTTACCAAAAGTGGATGTCTCAGAGAAGTTCAGTTTGCAACCTAAAGTGAAGTATGCTGCCTTTTTATTTTGAAAAACAGATGTATTAATCATTATACCTTATAATATATATATTAAGCGAATACAAAGGTAATGAATTTTCTGTTTTGTTCGCGCACAAGAGGTCTAAAATCATTAAAATTTAGCTCTTTTCTTAAAACCTAAAAACATTAACATTTATTCACTATTTATATCTCATTGATTATCAATACATTCTAAACACGTTACAAAAAGAGCAAAAAAAAATCATAAAAAGTTGTACGTAGTATTGAAAAAATATATACCTTTGCAATGTTTTAATAAACAAATGATTGTTTTACAGATTTAAAAAGCAAAGAAAATGAAGAAATTAGTTTTGATGTTCGTAGCTATCGCAGCTATCTCTTTCGCATCTTGTGGTAACAAAACAGCTGCTACTGACGCAACTGCTGACACAACAGACACAACTGCAGTTGACACAACTGCTGCTGACACAACTGTTGTTGACACAACTGTTGCTGAGTAATTATAGCTCGAACAACGAAAAGAGAAAATTAGCCACTGGCCTCAGGCCGGTGGCTTTTTTGTTTATACACTCTACTCCACCTTACATCACAAACCGATATATAACTATTTCTGAACTTTATATGAAAACAACATTATTCGCCGTGACTCTCGCAATGATGTCATTTGCCGCAAATGCACAAAAAGCTAATATCAACAATCTGCCATCTCAGCATAGCAACTCTACTAACAAAACCACAGCAACTCACTTTACAGCCAAGCCTATCAGTGAAGCGGTTTTCAAGCGTATGCAAGGTAAATCTTACAAAGCCAACTGTACGATACCACGCACAGAGCTGAGATACATCCGAGTTCTACACTACGGATTTGATGGCAAGATAAAGTCTGGCGAACTGGTATGCAATCAAGACATTGCTGACGACCTTATAGAAATATTTCAGGAGCTATACAAAGCCCATTACCCCATCGAACGCATACAACTCATCGACGACTATAACGCAGACGATGAACAATCGATGCTTCATAATAACACCTCATGCTTCAACTACCGACGTGTAGCTGGTTCTAAAACTCTCTCTTATCACAGTCAGGGTAAAGCCATCGACATCAATCCGCTATACAACCCGTGCGTAAAACGATTACGTAATGGCAGTACATCTGTTTCTCCTAAGACAGGACGTGCATACTCCAATCGCTCTAAAACGTTCAAGTATAAAATTGATCACAACGATTTAGTTTACAAACTTTTCAAGAAGCATGGCTTCACATGGGGTGGTGACTGGAAATCGCTAAAAGATTATCAGCATTTTGAAAAGAAATAGCCTGTTTAGGTTTTACTTATATGAGAGTCTGCAGAAAAATGAAGTAGGTGAAAAAATCTACCATATCTTCCAGTAGCGACGCAGCCAATTGGCTATGAAGTGGTTAAGGGCTGGAAGATGCAGGTTGTATCTACCAGGATTTGAGCATATCTTCCATCAAATCATAGGAGGGTATAGCATCTTGCTATACCCACGCAGACACGAACCATAGGAGGGTATAGCATCCTTGCTATACCCACGCAGATACTATCCATAGGAGGGTATAGCATACTGCTATACCCACGCAGACACGAACCATAGGAGGCGGCGTGGGTATGGCAGGATGCCATACCCTCCTAAACGAAAAAAGGTCTCCAAAGTCGTTTGACTCTGAAGACCTAAAGTAAAGAAGGCAGCCACCTACTCTCCCGCATTGCATTGCAGTACCATCGGCGCAAGCGGGCTT
>OJKP01000551.1_pt1 | contig 27537 bp, 22 predicted proteins | sample 1596521 | NCBI WGS metagenome assembly OJKP01 (sample SAMEA4350130, study PRJEB24818) | metagenome | biome: human; feature: gut; material: faeces | place: Denmark | collected 2013-09
CATCATGCATCATCTTCTGGCATCGCTGGGTGACGGCGGAGGCGGTCATGCCCAACTGCATGGCTACGTCCTTGCCCTTGAATCCCTCGATATAGAGCATCTTCAGGATGATGCTGTTCTTGCTGTCTCTGCCATAATAAAGATTGCCGATCTCTTCTATCGTTTGATAAAGTTCATGCTCAAACCGGTTGTCGCTTACGTCAAACTTCATCTTCCGGCTTTCCTGTCGCGCCTCAAAACTCTCGAAACGGTGCTCCTTCACCACCTCCTTCAATTTATCCAGCAAGAGGAATCGGAAACCATTCACCATCCAGGTCTTGAGCGACATGCTCGGCTTCCTGTCCTCCAATGGCTTGAAGTCATGCTCGCAGAGATAGAGATAATATTCATGGGCCAGCGAATAAAAGTCCATGCCCGGTTTTGATTGCAGGTCGTAACGCTTGTCGTAGATACAATAAGCCACCCTGCAGTATCCGTAGTAATACTCCCTTACTATTCTTGCATCAGCATCCTTGAAGCCTTGAAGAATCTCGTCATCAGACAGTTGTGAGAGATTAGACTTCCTTGAAAAATCCTTTTCTTTCCCCATATCGTTTCGATATTCTAATTTGTTTGCAAATATATACCTTTTCTTTGAGAAATAGGAGTTTTTGCTCCAGTTTTCGTTTTTACATAGTATTAAAAGAAAAAAGTAGGGAGAAAATTAAGCTGATATCGAAAAAAGGAATTTTAAAGTAGATATTGGGATTTGAAAAATAACATTTGATAAGTTCTTGCATACATTTCAAGTATTACCTATGTCCTTCGAGGGTGCGTCACAGACTTATGAGACAATAGCTTTTTGCTGTAAGACGTAGGACATTTGTCCCTTAACTTCTCTCTAACTTCCCTTAACTTCCCGACATGCGAAAGTTGAGTTATGAGTCTACTTGAAAAAACAAGCAGAAAATATGGGATTATTCTTATTTTTTTGCGTTAAAGTTTACATCGTGATGTATCTTTTTGTATCTATAAGATTTTATATCAGATACTTTTTGGATTTACCGTTGAGTATGTGCTCGTACGAAAAAAGTTTTTTTGTGAAAAAAGTGTCAAAGTATCATTTTTTTGGCTGAACGTAAAGATAAATGACTGACATATAATAAGATAGAAGAATGACACATTTTGGATTATCTTACAAGAAGTATCATAGAAGTATCATCAATCTGATAGAAGTATCATAAAAAAGTCATCTAAGTATCACAAAATCGTCATGAGGCATTATGCATAAAAGCAAAGCCGCCGATCTGCAAGGAGTGCCCAAGAATCGCCTGACTTTTGGGCACTCTGTGAACACCGCATGGGCAATAAATGCCCGACGCTTGTTCAGTTGATGCTCATCGCTTGTTCAGTCGATGCCCGTCGCTTGTTCACTGAGTGCCCACTTGACGGGCAAGACAGACCACCTGATGGTCTCTTACAGAACGGCTTATGTGATTTTATTCCTAATCCAGCTTGTCAATCTTTCTTCTTATTCATAGTTTGTATTGGCATTCTTTACATACTGGAAGAGTAGGTGCTAAAGTTTTTTATAAAACAGGAATAGAAGACACTTCTTTTTTAGTCTCTTAAATCGACTCAAAGCCGAATTTAATGATGTTTCTTGCGATTTATGATACTTCTATGATACTTCCTGTAAAATAAACGGAAAAGTGTCATTCTTGTATTGTACAGTATATCAGATGTTTATAAGGATATCGTACTAAATAATGATACTATGATACATTTTCCCGCAAAAAACATTTATGCGCAAGCAATTATTTTCCGATTTTGTCTTTTGATTGTTCGGGGCTATAAAATGATATTTATGTTATCTCTGTGTTAGTGGTAACTCTAAAAGCTCCAAAACAACCTTTTTCGCTCGTATTTTACGATTATCAATGAAAGGAATAATATTGCGAAATGCTCAATTATTTGCATGTTTCGTAAATATTTTGAAAATATTTTACCTTTTTCTGAAAGTATTTTCGTACTTTTGCAAGCGTATTCACCTATATATAATAATGTATGGCAAAGAAAGATGTAAACAGATTGAAGATCATGTTGGCAGTAACCAAGCGCTCAAACAAGTGGTTGGCAGAAATGTTGGGTAAAGACCAAGCAACCATTTCTAAATGGTGCACCAATACTTGCCAACCAGACTTGGAAACCTTAATACGGATTTCTGATTTGCTGAAAGTGGATGTAAACGATTTGTTGAACAAAGAATGTATCAAAGAATGATGGACGATATATCGAAACAGATAAAGGCAGGCGAGGTGTCGGGGGTGCAGTTCAAGGAACGCATTCTCGACAAATATGATATTGCCTGTGAGTTAGTGGCGTTCAGTAATTCACATGGTGGCAAATTGGTAGTTGGTATAAAGGATAAGACCGGAGAAACCAATGCCTTGTCGTATTCTGAGGTACAAGAAACAACCAACTTGTTGAGTGACATTGCTTCAGAAAACGTAGTGCCATCCATTCTGATAAAGATAGATACTGTTGAAGTTGAGGATGGCAACTTGGTTGTTGCTACTGTGAAGGAAGGACTCAACAAGCCTTATCATGACAACAAGGGAATCGTATGGGTGAAGAATGGTGCCGACAAGCGTAAAGTGTTCGATAATGCTGAACTTGCAGAAATGATGACCGATTGCGGTAGTTTTGCACCAGACGAGGCTGGTGTTAGGGATGCAACTGTCAACGACCTTGATGCAACGACCATCAAGCAGTTTCTTGGCAACCGTTTTGATAGAGTGTTGGAAAAGAAAGGCTTGACAGGTGACGCTTTTAATGAAGCATCACTTGATATGATATGCTCTGCCATAGCTAAGGGGCATGACTGTGAGAAGATACTTCGCAATCTGCGATTTATCCGTCCTGATGGTTCACTGACCGTTGCTGCCATGCTTTTGTTTGGCAAATACACCCAACGCTGGATGCCAATGATGACAGCCAAGTGTATCTGTTTTGCTGGCAACAGCGTTGGCAGCAAGGTTTTTCGTGACAAGGTGAATGATGCAGATATGGAGGGAAACCTGCTTCATCAATATGACACTATCATGGATTTCTTCACTCGTAATCTGCATAATGTGCAGGTGGGAGATGAATTCAACAGCATGGGTAAGTTAGAAATACCTTATACAAGCTTGGTTGAGTTCACGGTAAACAGCCTTGTACATCGCTCGTTGAACATGAAAGCCCCTGTTCGCATTTTCATTTTCGACAATCGTGTTGAGATTCACAGTCCGGGTGCATTGCCTAACGGACTCACTATTGATGACATAAAGGCAGGAACTTCCATGCCTCGCAATATGTTCCTTTTCAATAATGCTATATACTTGCTGCCTTACACTGGTGTGGGTAGTGGCATCACTCGTGCACTGGACGAAGATATCAATGTCACGTTTATGAATAATGACAAGGCGCAGGAATTTGTCATCACGGTTTGGAGAGGAGAAAGTAACCAAGTCGAGGGTGAAAGTAACCAAGTCGAGGGTGAAAGTAACCAAGTCGGTAACCAAGTCGAGGAAAAAAGTAACCAAGTCGAAGAGGAAAGTAACGAAGTCGAGGGAAAAAGTAACCAAGTCCAAGACTCTGACACTCAACTTAGACACTCTGACACTAAAAAAGTGTCATTGTCTAATAAGCAAAGGGATATAGTCAATTTCTGTTCAGTTCCTCGAACCACAGCAGAGATCATGGAACGCCTTGGTTTATCCAATCAAACCAAGAACCGTGAGCGTTACATCACCTCCCTTGTTGCAGCAGGATATTTGCAGATGACCAACCCTGAAAATCCTACGGCAAGCAATCAAAAATACAAGAAAGTGACAACAAAATAGTAAGAATGATGGACTCTTTATATTTCCTCCAGTTTGCATGTTTCATCTTCATGCTCATCAATGCCCTTATCCTCGGCATCACCTACATATGAAGTGGGTCAACCGACGCTATGAGTGGTCACGCTGGCTGATACTTGCAGGCATGATGGGGCTCGCCATACAATATCTCTTGCAGATGCTATTGGGTTTTCGTGCGAAAAGCGATGACTTGGGAGCTGTCTTCAATATCTTGGTCTATACCCCATGCTTCACCACTATCGCCATGGGCATATACAACATTGAGGCGACCCATGTCAACCGCCGAAAGATGAACATCGTCTGCGCTTGCATTTATGCCGCCATCATCGCAGTTTTCTGCATAGGCTACAGCAATAGCGGAAGTCTTAACATCGGCAACTGGCTCTATGTGATGCTCGTATTGTTCGGAGCAAACGTGGCGTATTGCATCTATATGATTATGATTGAGATGCGGAAACGTAAGAAAATGTTGGAGCTGATGACTGGTGACGATATGCTGCCCTACGTGCGATATGCCCGAGCCAGTGTCTTCGCCCTGTTCTTCTCTACCCTTACCATGCCTTTCGCCATCCTCTCCACCACCTTATTATATATAATAGGACCGTTGGCTTTGCTCTCTATCCTTTTCTTCAATCTGAGTTTCGTGGCATTGGGCTACAATTACGTTCCTACCGAGGAACTCTTGGACAAGGAGGAAGAAGAAAGCGCAGCCCTCGCAGATGAAATAACAGAAAGCTCCAATGGGCAGGATGCAGAGTCTGCTGATAGTAAAGAAACATTACCGTCGTTTTCTCAGGAGCGTCAGGCTGCCATCAAGGAGAAGCTCGACAAGTGGTGTGCCGATTTGGGCTATAAAGACACCACTGTAAACATGTTCACCCTGTCACGCTCGCTGAACATTTCCAAGAACGAGTTGTCACGCTACTTCACTTCCTGCCTGAACTCCACCTTCCGCATCTGGCTTGCCGAGGTACGTTTCGAGGCGGCAAAGAAGATGATGCTCGACTATCCCGACTACAACAACGACATCATTTCAGCCGAATGTGGCTTCTCCTCCCGTTCCTATCTCTATCGCATATTCAAAGAGAAAGAAGGTTGCTCCCCAACTGTCTGGAGAGCGAAAATACAATAAAATCACGCCTTAGGTGTCTACTTCCCCCACCAAGTAGACACCTATTTTGTAGGAAGTAGACACCTAAGTGGGGGAAGTGGAGACAAAGAGAACCATTAATTTTGCAGATGAAAAAGGGCTATACTCATTTTTAAAATCTTTCTCATTTCTGTCCGTCTGCCATATAAAAAGGTTTAAATATCTTAATAAATGATAGTACTATCAGATAATTTGTTTATCTTTGCATTATCCAAAAGATTGGAAAAATGTAAGAAATAGCCTGAAAAAAGATTGGAAAAATGTATAAAATAGGCTGTTTTTACCTTGGAAAAATGTAATTTAACAGTGCAAGTGTATGATTAACAGAAAGATAGATAAATATTTAGATAATTTCTTTCAAGCAACGCATAAAGCATTGTTGCTTACGGGAGCTCGACAGATAGGTAAGACTTACTCAATAAGACAGGCCGCTCAGCGAATCTTTGATGATTTTGTTGAGATCAATTTCATAACTTCTCCTGAGGCTATTGGCATCTTCACTGGAGCCAAAGATGTAAAGGATATGCTGTTTCGTCTGACGGCTTTCGTGCATAAGCCTCTTGTTAAAGGAAAGACTCTCATCTTTTTTGATGAAGTGCAGGTTTATCCTGAAGTAGTAACCCTCATCAAGTTTCTGGTTGATGAAGGGAGTTATCGCTATGCCTTAAGTGGTTCTTTGCTGGGTATCGAATTGAATAATTTGCGTTCTGAACCTGTTGGCTATTTAGATGTTAAGGAAATGTTTCCACTTGATTTGCAGGAGTTCTATTCTGCTATAGGTTTATCTGCAGATGTTTTGGATGTTATCCGTAAAAACTGGGAAGAAAAGACGCCTGTAGATGATTTTGTACATCATGAATTGATGAGAGCTTTTCGCTTGTATTTGATAATAGGAGGAATGCCGCAAGCTGTTCAGACCTATTTGGATAGCAATAATTTACAGCGTGTGATTGATGTACAGAAGAGTATTCTTTTGGAGTATCAGCGTGATATCATGAAATATAAGATGGATGACAACAATCAAAAGTTGTATATCCAGGAAATATTCCAATTGATTCCTTCTGAATTAAATGCTAAAAACAAGCGTTTTATTCTTAAAAGTTTGAATCAGCAAGCTAGATTTGCTAATTATGAAAATAGCTTTCTTTGGCTTCGGGATGCTGGTGTGGCTCTTCCTACTTACAATGTAGAGGAACCTAAATTACCATTGTTGCTGGCTAAGACAAGAAACCTTTTCAAATTATTCCAAAATGATGTGGGGTTGCTGATCAGTCAGTTTGCTGATGGCATTCAGTTGCGTCTTTTAAACGATGAACAGTTTATCAATTTTGGCGCCATCTATGAGAATGTGGTTGCTCAGGAGTTGAAAGCTCATGGCTTTGACCTCTATTACTTTAACAATAAGCGCTTGGGAGAGTTGGATTTTGTGGTGGAGTACAAAGGACAGGTTTTGCCAATAGAGGTGAAGTCTGGTAAGGATTATGACCGTCATAATGCGCTTTCGAATGTAATGGCATCAACAGAATACAAAATTCCTCATGGTTTGGTACTTTGTAATGGAAATGTAGAGACAAAAGGAAAGGTGACTTATGTTCCGATTTACATGCTGATGTTTCTGGAAAAAGATTCTGTTCAGAATATAACCTATAAGATGGATTTGTCAGGATTAAATGTGTAAAATTCTGGCTCATCTGCCGAATGTGGCTTCTCTTCACGCTCCTATCTCTATCGCATATTCAAAGAGAAAGAAGGTTGCTCCCCAACAGTCTGGAGAGCGAAAATACAATAAAATCACGCCTTAGGTGTCTACTTCCCCCACCAAGTAGACACCTATTTTGTAGGAAGTAGACACCTAAGTGGGGGAAGTGGACACCTTTTTCCGAAGAAAAACACTATTTTTGCGCCATGGGAAATATGATAGAGACTCTCACGAAAGAGGAACAGGCTATTTTCATTGTGGCATTGTTTCTTCTTTTATTCGCCATAGTCATGAGCTATGCCATGGTTCAAGACTACAGGATATATCTTGATGAAAACTACAAGGCTCGCTACAGCTTCTGTGATTTCATCAAAAGGGAGAGATTCTATATCTATCTGTTTATCGGACAGACTTTCGTCATCATCCTGGGATTTACAGTATATCTGATGGCAATGAGAGAATATATGTAAGAAAGTAGAATAACAATAATAATTTACAGATATGAATAACAAAAAACAAAGAAACAGGCTATTCACGATGCTGATGCTCGTGATGGCTATCCTCATGCCTTATGGGGGGGCATGGGCACAAACAACGAAGCGGCCTGCCAAAGGTAATGGCGATGTAGAGAATCCCTTTCAGATATCCACAGCTGCCGAACTGGCGTGGTTCCGTGACTATGTGAATGAGAAATATGAAAACGTTAAAGCTTCAGCCAAGCTGACTGCTGATATCGACTTGTCTGGGTTCTGCCATGCGGCGGATGCCTCTAAAAATATAGGCAATAAGAGCTGGGTGCCTATCGGCAATAGTACTAATAAGTACCAAGGTACTTTCGACGGAAATAACAAGACCATCACCAACCTTTATATCAATGCAAGCCAGCTTAATGTGGGACTTTTCGGTTGTACCTATGAAGGTACAATCAAGAACCTAACCTTTGAGTATGCGAATGTGACAAATACGAACAATTACGTAGGAGTTTTGGTTGGTAAGGCATTTTGGGGAAGCACCCTTCAAAATATTAAAATATCAAATACTTGCCAGATAAAAGGAGGTAATTATACTGGCGGTATTGCAGGTTATCTTGATGGTAACGCCTACAACTGTGTGAACTGCGCCACGGTACAAGGAATAAAATATATCGGCGGTCTTTGCGGCTTCTACAGTATAAGTAGAACAGGTAATTCTATGACCGCCTGTGCCAACTATGGAAATGTAACTGCATCAAGTCTGGGTGTCGGTGGCTTAGTTGGCTATTTCGATAGCGGAACAATCCAAGATTGCGCCAATTATGGAGGTGTAAAAGGCACAAATCGTGTTGCTGGCATGGCTGGTTCTGTAAACAATGGCAAGATACAGAACGTGTTCAGCTATGGCAACATCAGTGTCACAAACAAAACACAAAATGTAGGCATGTTTTTTGGCTATTCTTATTTGGGGGCTACTGAAGGCATGGTGGCATACTATAGTGGCGCAAAGCTGACTGTAAACGGCCAAGAACAAACTGTAAAAGCCTTCGGAAGCGGCAATCTCTCTGAAGATAGCGCAACAGGATTTACAGAAGCCCAACTGAAGAGCGGTGTTGTTGCCTATCAGCTCCAGCAAAACGCTTCGAGCAAAGCAAAATGGGGACAAAATCTGGCTAATGATGACGACATCTATCCTGTCATTGGTTCGGAGCATCAGGTTTATGTTGACAATACGACTTTAAATTGCAAAACCAATGAGGTGGTGAGGGGAAGTTTCACCAACAATTCTACCAGTTCAGCAATCAGGTATCAACACGGAACGACAATTCACCATGCTGCTACAGACGCTACTTGCACCGAAGCAGCAACCAAGGAATATTGGCAATGCCAGGACTGCCAAAGGACATATTCCGACAGCCAATTGACCAAGGAATTGACAGATGTAACGGACGCAGAGCATCCTGCCCTTGGACATCACAGCAATGAGGATGGCTATTGCGACCGTTGCCAGCATTATGTGGCTGTGAAGCCTTCAGAGCAAAATGGGGTGTACCTGATAGCCAAACCTTACCACTTGGCTTGGTTCCGCGACTATGTGAACGGAACTATTGTGGACGAAGGTGAAGCTGCTGGAACTACTCACCCTTCGGCATCTGCCATGCTGACTGCGGATATCGACCTCAAGAACTACTGCCATGCGGCTGAAGACGGCAAGGAACTCTTGAGCTGGATTCCGATAGGCTATGTCAATAATAGCTGGAAGGGAAATATGGACGGTCAGGGGCATACCATCTCACATCTCTATATCAAGACAGCACAAAGCTTTGTGGGGCTTTTCGGCTATACTTACGGTGCAACTATCCAAGACCTTATCTTTGACAATGCCAAGGTGGAGAATGTGAACACAACAGGCACGAATACACCTTACACCGGTATCTTGGCAGGATATGCATACGGGGATTCTCCATCACATATAAAGGGTATTAAAACCACAAACAATTGTACTGTAATAGGACAAGAAATTACTGGCGGTATTGTTGGATTGGCCAAAATAAATCTCGAAAACTGCGAGAATCACTCCAGCGTGAAGGGTACTAAGTCTGTTGGCGGAATTGCAGGTTTTAGCCAAGAAAAAAACATCAAGCGCTGCACCAATTATGGAACCGTTGAAAACAATAATACCTATATTGGTGGAATCATAGGGTATGCTTATGGAACAAGTATCGAAGATTGCGCCAACTATGGCAAGATATCAAGCACAGGTTGGTATACCGGTGGCATAGCAGGACAAACGGTGGCTAACAGCAGTATCCAGAATGTGTTCAGTTATGGAGATGTGACGAATACGAATGACAATCTAGGAATCATTATAGGCAATATAGTGAGTGGTACACTAACCGCAAAGGGTATTGCAGCTTACAACAAGGAGGCATTGCTAAATAATTCATCTGAGAACATCAAAATAGTTGGTACAGGAAGTCTGACTTTCGAAGACGGAAAGGAAGAAGCGAACGTGGTCAAGGCATTCACCAAACAGCAGATAAAGAGTGGCGAGGTGGCATTGGCGTTAAATGACAATAAAACTTCTGGCGATTTGGCTTGGTATCAGAAACTTGGTGAGAATGGTGATGCTTATCCTGTGTTGAAATCTACTGGTGACAATACTGTATATCATGGTAAGGAATGTGACAAGATAACTGATGTTTATACCAATGATAATAGCATTTTCGGTGAGGATGGAGCTGTTCCACACGTATTTGAGATGGCTGGACACCCAGATGCCAATGGACTCTATGGGGATGTATGTATCAACTGCAATGCAAACAATGAGAACATAAAATACATTCAGCACTTCTGTGGCATTCTTGGCAACAACCTGAAACTGACCTACGCTGATGGTAAGTACACTGCCGAGGCAGTGACGCTCACAGATGGCGAGGCTTATAATAGCCCAGTAGATATAGAGGTGGCTGACTTCAAGTACATTCGTACATTCGATGCCTACAAGTGGCAATCACTCTATGTGCCATTTAGGATGAGTCTTGAACAGTTGACAAGCAATGGTTTAAACGTGGCAACCCCAGTGGACATCGAAGTGGTCAATGAAACTATTACGCGACTGAACGTCCAGAAGTTGAAGTCTGGTTCCTCTAAAGCAAACTATCCAAGCTTGATCATGTGTGAGAGTGATGGAGAAAAGACCATCGAGTTGGCAGATGTCACACTTTCTGCATCGAAGGAAAAATTTATCGATTGTATGAGTATGACAAGAAAATATGTTTTTAATGGTGTTTATCAAGCCAATAAAAACCTTGCATCTAACTCGGAGGATGCTATCAATTACATCATAAAAGATGGTGGACTGGTCTTGCGAACTGACGAGGATGTGCCTGCACCACAAAGTTGGTACATGAATGTAACTATACGCGAGAATCCTTTCGGAGGTGCAGATGAACCTTTGTCTTCCGATGCTAAGACTATGCCTATTTATGTGATGGGTGAAGGTTATGCTACTGGCATAGAGAATGTGAATACCGCAGAGGAACATATTCTGCATGGCATCTACGACTTGCAAGGTCGCAAGTTGAGTCAGGAGCCAGAAAGCGGCATCTATATCAAGGATGGAAAGAAGTACGTGAAATAATTGACTCAACTTGCGAAACATTCGCTACATCGATATGTACTTTTTGACATTTACTCCATCACCTCCCAGAAACTCTCGGGGAGGTGATGTTTTTTATCACCTTTGCCTCCTTGAACAGTGGGGCGATGCCCTCTGGTCAAAGCTGGCAATGCCGCAACCGATGGGTGTTACCAGGAACTGCTTCTCGGGATGCTGACTCCTCTGTTCTCATATCATTTGCGATATTGTTTTAATTGTTTGCAAATATATAGTTTTTTGAGGAGAAAAGGGCTTCTTTGCCCAATTTTTCTCCTATTTAAATATTATAAGATTCAAGTTTCGCAAGTGTTTTAGGAGAAAAAAGCGTGGCTATCCGATAGAAGAACTAAGAACATATCGGTAGAAAATCCTTGTTAGCAAATCGGTATCCACAGTGTTGCAGCTCATTAAAACTTATATATAGGCAAAATCTTGACCTTATAACCATTTTTCTCAATTATTCTTTCCTCATTCATCGTGACAATGATCAGATTGGAGCATTTGAGTTCCCCCGCACATTCAATGATGCTATCTACTTCCCGCTTGAGCGTTCGTTCGGATGAGAGGTCATAACATACTTGTATAAGACTTTCTACATGAGCACCCTGCCTTGTAACAAAATCAGTCTCCTTGTCATTACGGGAGCGATAATAGAAAAGTGATGTTTCTGCATGATACCCCCTACGAATCAACTCTATAAAAACCTGATTCTCCAATAACCTGCCTAAGTTCTCACTCACACTAAAAGCCTTGGCTTCTACAAAACCATTGTCAACCACATATACTTTTTGTGGAGCTTTCTTCATTACTTTCAACTTGTTGTTGTAACGTGGCAGATAATACAAGAGATAGGGCTCACTTAAATATCCCATAAACTTCTTGGTGGTTGCTACGCTTGAAAATCCCAGCGTTTCTGCCAGTTCGTTGGCACTGAATGGATTGCAGAAGTTAGAAACCAGATACATGGCCAGGTTGTTCAAATCCTCTACATTGCGTACTTTATGACGCTTGGCAATGTCTTTCCAAATGATGGAATCAAAGAGTGTGGAGAGATAGTTTTGGGTCAGGCTTCTTGCTGCTACAGTCTCTGGATAGCCACCATGGTGCAGATAGTCTGCAATAAGCGAGAGGTCTGATGCGCTGTCTTTCATCTCTGATACTTCCGAAAGATTTCTGTGGTTCCAAATAAAGAATTCAGAAAGACTGAAAGGCAGCATCTCTATCTGGATATATCTGCCTGTGAGCAATGTTGCCATTTCGCTACTCAGCAATTTGGCGTTGCTTCCCGTAATAACCATGTTGATTCCCATGCGGTAAAGTTTGGAAACCCATAAATGCCAACCATCCAGATTTTGAACCTCATCAAGCAGAAGATACTCGAAGTCGGTATAAACGGCATGTAATGTTTCCCAAACCAAATCATCGTCCCATGCACTCAGGAGTTTGCCGTCATCAAAATTCAGATAGGCAAAGTTCCTGCCTTTCAGCATCAGCAAAGCCTCTGTCGATTTGCCAGTTCTTCTGGGACCCGTTATCAACTTGATTTGCTTGCTTGCCAACAGTTCATCCTCATCATATTTGGTATGACGTGTAAGGTAAGGACGGGAAAGCAGAATATCCCGTTCCTTTTTCTGGTTACTGATAATTGTTCTCATTTCTCTTCAGATGAATTGATTAAACCGAGACAAAGATACAAAAAAATATTCATTCTATCCATTGTATTGAATAAAAAAGTGCTGATTTTATTCAGTACGATGGATAAAATGAATAAAAAACGACAAGGGGCTATCTGCCACGATGATAAGTGCAAGCGCATTCACCATTCTTTCATCGTCACCATTCGCTACATCGACTATAATAGTTGTAACTACTCAGTTCACCCATATTGTCATGAGTTGTTACGTTAATGTGAGTCAACGTGTATTATTAATAAAGTTTAAAGTGGTCAACTATATTTTTATAGTTTCTATCAGAATAATGCAATAGGCTTCAACTGCTTACGAAGCCGCTTTCATATTTCGAGCCTTTTCTATTCAAAGTTTTCAATAGGGGTGCTGAGTTATAAGACAAATGTAGGGGAAAAATTAAGCAGAGAATCATTTTTTCAGAAAAACTTTGCCAACTGATGTCCAGCCATCACGGCGATGAGGCCAAGGATGAGGCTGCTGAAGAGATAGAGCATCATGTAGAGATATTGCTCATCCTTCATCAGCGATGAACCTTCGTTCATGAAGGTGGAGAAGGTGGTGAAGCCACCGCAGAAGCCTGTGGTGAGCAGCAACTTGGTGGAGGAATTCATCCATCCGCCGCCATTCCACGAAATGCCGGAGAGAAATCCGATGATGAAGCAGCCCAACACGTTTACTGTCATGGTGCCGAAGGGGAAAGCTATGAGGCTGCACGACTGCACCATCTTGGAAATCCAATATCTCAGGCCGCCTCCAAAGAAGCTGCCTATGCTTACGATTAATACTTCTTTCATGTCTGTTTCTTGTCTTATATCTGTTTTCTTGCTTTGCCTCGGAAGCTGTTTCGTGCCAGTGCCGACTCGCAGTCGCGGCAAAGTGCTTCCGAGGCATGATGATGTTTGAAACCCTCTATCAATGCCGTAGCCCTTGGCGAGGAGAGAATATCTTCGAGCGACTGATGGAAGAGGTTGCCCAGCACGACATCGCCGTTATGGTCGAGGCAGCAGGGCACGAGGCTTCCGTCTGCCAGCACACCTATCTGCTTGATAAGTGCCTTGCAGAACACCTCTCTTCCCTTGACGTTACTCTTGTCTTCCTCGCTGTTGCCTGTTTCCTGTCCTTCTTCTTTGTTGTCGAAGTTGGGCCACTCGAACTTTCTGTCAAACTCCAAGTAGAGATTGTCGCTGAGGCGGAATCCGTCGGGACGCTCTTTCCAAGGCTTAGGCACGTACTTCTCAATGAGGCTCATCACCTCTTCGTTCTCTTGGTCCATGCCTCCTTGGTTCCATAGGCGCAACACCATACAGGTGCCTTTGGCTGCTGCCTGAGTGGAGAAGCTCATCACCTCGTCCATATAGTCGGACAGTCTGCCTTGTGCATTGCTCTCGTGCGAGTGGACAGAGAGCTGAATCTTATGAGGCAACGTGTCTAAGAGTTCCATGGCCCGATGCAGGAGGGTGCCGTTGGAGGTAAGCACGGTTTTGAATCCACGCTCTCTTGCCAGAGTGATGAATTGTGGCAGGAGCGGGTGGAGCAGGGGCTCTCCCATGAGATGGAAGTAGAGGAAACATACTTTGCCTTTCAACTTACTGGTGAGCAAGTCGAACTCTTCTGCCGTGAGCTGTCTCTTCGCTCTGTTGTGCTTGGGGCAGAAGTGGCAGTTCAGGTTGCATGTATTGATAATTTCTATGTAACAGCGGTCTATCATACTTCTATAGTCAGTCTTGATTTTTTGTCGTCACTCATGAAGTGTGGTGCAAAAGTAACAAAAAATAGTCATTCGTGGGCATTTTGTCTCTCTAACTTCTCTGGCTTCCCCTAACTTTTCTGTTTTTCTTCCCATGCCAGTATCAGGGCGACAACACCCGAATAACTTTTCCTGCCTTCCGAGACGTTGTTGCCCTTGAGGTAAAGGTCGAAGATGAAGTCTTGTGCGGCATCAAGCACCTTGCTTCGCTTGCTGAGCCAGTAGTGGCGGTCGTCCTTTGCCAGACGGATGATCTCGGGACGGATGTGGCTCAGGAATTTCTCTCCCTCCTTTTCGCCTAAGATATCGAAGACATTGTGGAGCACATGGAAGAATATGTGGTAATATCCGCTGAACTTCATAGCCTTGTCTGTTGACGATGTGCAGACAATATAGCTGTAGAAGTTGGCTTCGCCCTCATTGGCTATTCCTAAGAAATGTGCATATTCGTGTGCATAGATGGCAGGATAGTCGTGAGGGCGAATGTCGCCATTCAGCGTAAACTCGCAGAAGAAAGGAGCCATGCTGCCCGTGACGCCCGCCATCGAGCTGAAGGGAGTGAACACCATGGTCTTGACATGGGGATGAGGGTTGAAGGAAGGGTTGATGCCTTCTTTGCGTCCCATCTTCTCATATACATTCTGAATCGCATCACTCACTCTTCGTTTCCACTCTTCACTTTCCTGTTCTTCACTCTTCACTCTTCGTTCTTCACTCAATAAGTTGAGGCTGTCGGCATAGCGATAGGCAAACTCTCTGAATACTTTCTCGCTCACTTTAGCCGGCATCATGCCTGTGCGCTGATAGATGTTGGGCTGAGAGTAGTTGAGTCCCCAGGCCATGTAGAACCATACGTAGATCCACAGCAGATATTCTGCCACTCTTCCCCACACCGTCTTTGTCTTGGGATAACAACTCCCCTTGGGTGCCAGAAAGGCGTAACGGCGGGCAAGTCGTTTGCGAAGGACAATCTCGTAGAGAGGATAAAGAATGACCCATGCGATGCTGAGGGCGATGAAGATGTCGCCAATGGCAAACGGGAAGATGCCCGAAAAGGAAGAGAGTATTCTCCCGATGGTGCTGTATATATATAAGGTGTAAATGTAGCCTAAGTATGGGCTCCATTTAATGACGAGAACGAGGACGAGCAACGACAGGAGCAACCAGTGTCGCCATCTTAGTCGGTTGAAAGTATTTGATAGTTTCATGCTGTGGTTTTATAATGAGAATGTTCATACATTTTACAATGCTGCAAAAAATACACAACTTTTCTGAATTATTGACAAGGTGACTCTGTTTTTTTTCCTATATTTGCAATCACAAAGCAGATTATTAACTTTAACATATAGGAGGGTGGATCATGAAAAAGTCATTAGAAGCATTCGAGGCAAAGAACCTGGAGTATGAGAACATCTACAACGAAGAAGATGATCGTAGAGAATATAACTCTATTTGGTACAACTAAGCATCTTGTTTGAAGCTTTTACCCACGTGCTGTTGAATTTCTGATTCAGAGTACGTGGGTAAATTTTTGTCATTTCTCGAAGTGCTGATAGTCTTTGCTGTGCTTCCAGTCGCCACCCCATCTGAATCCTTTTTCCTTGAAAAGACGATAGCATAAGTCGCCCCTTTGAATCATGTATGCGTGTTTCTTACTGCGGTCGAGATAGGGACGTGCTGTGGCTGGTTCTATTACTTCTTTGCCATTTCTCAGTCGTTTGTGGTAGGGGTTGTAGAGGGTGTTGATGTCTACAGCCATTCCCCTGCCGTGCTTTGATACGGTGTGGGTATGCGAGATGAATCTGAAGTTGAAGCAAGAGGAGTTGTTGGCTCTCATGGCCTGTTCGTCGTCTGCGTTCCAATAGTCGATGAGCCGCATCCGTTCTATAGGATATTTTGCCCGGTAGAGTTTGTACAGAATGTCGAGCACATCGTTAGCTATGGCTTTGTTGACCACCATTTCTCCCACGATGCTTCTGCCTTCCTTGTCGGTGTGCAGGCAGCGCAGATAGCGCAGTTCGCTTCTTGGCACAGTACAATTCTTCTTGTATGTTTTTCCCTTCATCATGCTGAAGATGTTGTCGGGAATGGGCACGGCATAAAAGAAATGTTTTTCTCCCTTTTTGCGGATGCTTGTCTCTTTTACCACTTCGCCAGCATGCTGTGCCCTCAGTGTTGTGCTGAAAGGTGAAGCAAACATCACGCATAGCATCACCATCATTCGGATGACGCTATGCATACTATCTATGCCGTTGATGACTGTAAACTTTTTTTCTGTTATCATTTTTTTCTTTTTTGAAAGCTTTTCTTTGGCGAGATGTTTATTCTCGTCAATGGTGGTAAACCCGTTGCAAAGGTAGCATATTTTTTTGAGTTTTCAAAAATATGATGAGGCTTAACTTCTATTGATCATAGAAAGGGGGGATAAATGGCCCCAAAAATGAACATACTTACATTCGCCAACGAAGCCGCTTTCATTTGCCAACGAAGCCTATTGCGTTTTTTAGGGGTGACTGATAGTCTAAGGAAGTGCAGTATGTTGAGTTCACGAAGGGCTATGGTGGTGCAGGTATTATCACTGTCTTGGGTATTTCAAGAAAGGGTACTGGTGTAGCAACTGGTATCGAGAATATCGAGAACCGTCCATCAGCAAGTGCTGTAAATGGTATCTACACTATCAATGGTATGAAGATCAACACCTTGCAGAAGGGTATCAACATCATTAAGATGGCTGATGGTACTACAAGAAAGGTTGTTATCAACTTTTTTTTCGGTATGCTCGGCATGAACCTTATTTGTAATTTGGCAGAAAAGATTTTGGTATGAGACTATAATTTGGCAGAAAAGATTTTGGTATGAGACTATAATTTGGCGGAAAAGATTTTGGTATGAGACTATAATTTGGCGGAAAAGATTTTGGTAAACCTATCTTTTTGTGTATTGAATTTGCGAAAGTTTGATACCTTATATATACTAAGGACTTACAAAAAGATGAGCAGACTTTGCTTCTGCCTGTTTATATGACTCCGTTCGTGTAAGTGACCTAACACAGAAATAAAATGTATGTTTATACTGTATATTCATACAAGAATTGCCGAAAAACGGCTTCTCAGTTGGGAAAATGAATCTGCCCAACTGGGGAAATATTTTTTCCTAACTGGGAAATAATTTTTTCGCAGTTAAGTGCAGTATGCTTGTGAATATTTATGCACGGCTTTCTTTTTGCGTAAAACTCGGGCAAAGTCTTGGCTTTTTCATGATTTCTCCGTACCTTTGCACGCCGAAGAATAAAACAAAAAGAAAAAAAGCATTATGGAATATATGTCTCAGGAAGGCTACGATGAGCTCGTGGCTGAACTTCAACACATGGTAAAGGTGGAACTGCCTGCTGTGCGTGACGCCATAGCCGAGGCACGCGACAAGGGCGACCTCAGCGAGAACTTTGAGTATCATGCTGCCAAGCGAGAGCAGGGCAAGCTGTTGAGCAGAATCAGTTTCAAGCAGAAGATTCTGGAGAATGCCCGCGTAATAGACAAGTCGCGACTGCAAAGCGACAAGGTGGGACTGTTGAGCAAGGTGAAGATTACCAATGTGGCCAATAAGTGCAGCATGACTTACACCATAGTGAATCCTCACGAGGCAGACCTTCATAGTGGAAAAATCTCAATCAAGTCGCCCATCGCACAGGCTCTCTTGGGCAAGAAAGCCGGTGATGAGGTCATGGTGAAGGTGCCTGCCGGACTCATGAAATTCCACATAGACAATGTGGAACTGTAAGAACGATTACTCAGAAAGAATATTTCTCAACTCTCCGAGCATATTTCCTAAGTCGTCGAAGACGGCCTGGATGTATGCTCGGATTTTTTTGTCTTCCTGTTCGCCGATGCGCTCGGGTGAGAGAGCCTGCAGCTGCTGTTGACATTCCGCCTGCATCATCTGGGCTATGGGTTGCAGTTTGTGGGCGATTCTTGCCACATTCTGCTTGTCCTCCTGGCTGAGTTCCACCTGTACCGCCTGTGTATTGTCCTCCTGTGCCTTTTTTCCCTTTTCGGCAGCAGGCAGATACTTGTTCAACGATTCCCGGTAAGTTTCTATTTCTGCCGTCACAGTTTTCACAATCTCCATCTCCGCTTCCTTGTCGCCTCCGGCAAAGATCAAAAGTGAAGACAGCCTTTCACGGGCAGATACATCGGCGGCAGGCTCTTCTGCAGTTGTTTCTTCAGCGGCAGGCTCTTCTGTAGCAGCTTCTCGGGCAGCAGGAGCCAACAAACTCTCTAAGGCTTCAGGGCGGAAGGGCTTGAACAGGCAGTCGTCGAAGCCAGCCTCCGTCAGTTCTTCCTTGATGCTGATGTCGTGGGCTGTCATGGCAATCACCTTCATGTGTCTGTGATTGATCATGCGGATAATCTCCGTTCCGTTCATCTCTGGCATTTCTATATCCATCAGCATCAGGGCGGGCTGCTCGTTGTGCAGAATGGTAAGAGCCTCGGTAACATGCTGACAGGCAAATATCTGCCAGTCGTCATTGGCCTTGCGGTGCAACATCTCCTGAAGCAGTTGCAGCTGCAGACGGTCGTCGTCGAGGATCAGAATCTTATGGTTGGCAAGGGGCTGCTGGTTCGCTGATGACAGTTCTGTGTCCGCGGCGCTGATACTTGCCGGCTGCTTTTCGGCAGCTTCGCCCATCGATGCTTCCTGAACGGAAGGAGGATTCTGCCTGATAGGAAGGGTGATGGTAAAGGTGGAGCCGATGCCTTTCTCTGATTGCAGACTGATATGTCCGCCTAAGAGAGTGACGAGTTCATGGGTGATGGACAGTCCTAAGCCTGTGCCTTCTATGCCCTGTGCGTCCTTGAGACGTGTGAAAGCCTGGAACACTTTTCGACATTCCTCAGAAGTCATGCCCATGCCCGTATCCTCTACCTTTATAATAAGGTGGCAGATGCCTGCCGATGGGGCTGGCTTGACGAGGGCAGTGACAGTAACCTTTCCTTTCATGGTGTACTTGATGGCGTTGCTGATGAGGTTGTCCAACACCTGACGGATGCGGAAAGCATCTGCCTGATAGGTGATTGTGGCATCGGCTGCTAATCCTTGCAGCTTGGCAGCCTTATCCTGATAAGAGGAACTTAACACCAGGTTCTTCTTCTCTGCCTGCATCCTCATGCCTTCGGTGCATTGCTGAATGAGCGAGGCTGGCGAGAAACTGGAGGGATGGAGTTCCAGCAGTCCGTTCTCCAATTTGTGATAGTCGAGGAGCGAGGCCACCAATCTTGACAGATGGCTGGCAGAGCTGGCTATGTTGTCGATATAGTTCATGCCTTTCTCGTCGCTCACATGTTCTCTCATCAGGTCGATGAAGCCCGAAATGGAAGCCACGGGAGCCTTGATGTCGTGGGTGATGGTAAGAAGGAGTCTTTCGCGTTGGTTCATGATGCGCTGAATCTCGGTGTTGGCCTCTTCCAAGTTCTCACGATAGATGCGTTCCTTCTTGGTGTCTTTGAAGATGTAGCACAGCAAGACTACGGCGGCGGTCATGGCAAGCAAAGCCATAAGGGTGATCTGCCACAGGAGTGAACGGCGGGCATTCAGCGCTTTGCCTAAAGCCTGCTGCATGGACAGCATCTCGCTTTGGCGGATGGTGTTGAGCAAGTGGGAAGTACGTTCGGCAAGCAGGTCGCTCACTTTCTGCAGGTCGCTCACCTCTTTGTTTACTGCTTTCTCCTTTTTCTGTGTATTCTGTTTGTCTTCCTGTCCTATCTGCGACAGCACCTGTGCCACCTCTCCGGCGATGTCGACAGGTGTGGAAATCGAGTCGGTTGTAGTTTGGTTGACATCATTGTGTATGGCTATGGTGTCGGTGGCGCCTTTCTTGAAGGCGTCGGCGAGTCGGCGGAAGAAGCCTTTTCGGGTCTTCACCACCTCAACGGTTGTCCTTTTGTTCTCATGGGTTTGTGCAGTCTTGGGGTGCACCACTACCGAGTCTTTTCCGCTGCTCAGATTGCTCACCTTTTCGTGAAGAAAGCTCTCATGATTGTTGGCTATCAACACTCTCCGGAGTTGCTTCAGGTTGACTTGTTTCAGGTTGAGCAGACTGACGAGGGTGTCCATGCGTGCTTTCTGCAGGGAGTCCTTTTCCAGCGCTTTGAGTTTGAGTGCCTGCACCTTGGCTTCTGAGATGGAGTGGTTGAGTTCCTCCCAGTTTCCCGATGTCTCCATATAGATGGAACGTTCGTTGTTGCTCACGTCGAGCAGGCTGTACACCAGGCTGTCGGCCATATTGCGCTTGTGGGTATAGTCACGTGAAGCCTTGTCGATGTTCAGGATAGACTGCGTGTTGCTGTATACGAGCGCTACTGCCAGGGCCATCACCACGGCTACGGCAGCATATCCTAAGGCTACTTTGAGAGGAATATTGTTTTTTATCATGGTGCAAAAATACAAAAAAATATCTTGCCTTCGGAGGAGAAGACAAGATATTTTCATTTTAAAAGCTGCATGTATACTGTTTTTTGAAGGTGGAGCGGTTTACTGAGCCTGTTCTGCTGTTGAGTCGGCTGGAGTATTTGTTGTGTCAGCAGGAGTCTCTGTTGGAGCTGGAGTCTCGGCTGGTGCTACTGTGTCAGTTGGCTCGATGTCGCTGAGTGACATTACCAAAGATGCTTCCGCAGGCTTCTCTGTTGTAGTCTCTGTAGTGTCGGCTGGAGCTACTGTATCAGTTGGCTCGTAAGCTGATGTGCTGATCATTTTGTTACTTGCAAATACGTTGTTTGCTGATACGAAAACGAATGCTGCTGCGATAACTGCGAAAAATAACTTCTTCATAATTGTAATGTTTTAAATTGTTAATATTCTATTTTTGTTTATATTCTCTGTTGAAACTCTTGTTGAACATTCAGTTCGTTTGCGAGTTCACTATCTAATATCGCAATCAGCGTGCCAAAAATGAAGAAAGTTTGCTAAGTGCTTGATAATCAGTGATTGAAATGGTTGTTCCAAAAAGTGGGGAAGTGTGGAAAGTGTGGAAAGAGTGTGGAATATTTCCCCAAAAAGTTGTGGAACTCTATTGGGGAAAGGGGAATTGGCACAGGATGTCGGGACATGATAGAAAAGCTATCATACAGCAAGGACGGACTATGAACCCCATTGGGTTTACAGTCCGTCCTTGCTATGTGTTATAGGAAGTTGCAGAGGTCTACAGATTATATTTCTTGATTTTGTTGTAGAGGGTTTTTCTGTCCACTCCCAACAGTTGGGCAGCCTTGCTCTTGTTGCCATTGGCGGTTTTCAGGGCTGCCTCTATGCGTTGCAGTTCGGTTTGCTCATCCCGCAAAGTCAAGGTCTCTGTGGGTTGTTGCAGATGACTCATGCTCTGCTGGAGTTCAGTCCTGCCGATATAGTTTCCCTTGGTCAGCAGGGTGGCACGCTTCATCACGTTGTTGAGTTCGCGCAGGTTGCCGGGCCAGTTGTACGAGGCAATCATCTCTGAAGCCTTGTCGTCGAACCCGAGCACGTGCCGTCCCAACTCCTTGTTGGCATGCTTGACGAAGAGGTTGGCGAAGAGGAAGAGGTCTGTGCCGCGGTCTTTCAGTTCGGGCATATAGATGGTGAACTCATTGATGCGGTGGAAGAGGTCTTCGCGGAACTGTCCCTCAGCCACTCTCTGTGCCAGGTTTTCGTTGGTGGCGCACACCAGTCGGATATCGATGTCGATTTCCTTAGTTCCTCCCACGGGTCTTATCTTTCTCTCCTGCAGGGCACGAAGCAGTTGCACCTGCACATCATAGCTCAGGTTTCCCATCTCGTCGAGGAAGAGTGTTCCTCCGTTGGCTACTTCGAAAGCTCCCTTCTTGTCTTGTTCGGCTCCAGTAAAGGCGCCTTTCACATGACCGAAGAATTCGGATGCAGCTACTTCTCTTGGTATGGCTCCACAGTCTATGGCGAAGAAGGGCTTGTCGGCACGGCTGCTCAATTCGTGTATGCGATGCGCCACATATTCCTTGCCTGTGCCGCTTGCTCCGAGTATCAGTACCGACATAGGGGTAGGTGCTACGAGTGACACATATTTATATAGCTGTTGCGAGGCTTCACTCTTGCCTTCTATGTATTTGGGCGCCTCGTCTTCGTCGGGCTGTGTGGTAGTTTGCTGAGGGGTTTCTTGTTGAGTCGGTGTGGCAGGAGAGTTTGCCGGAACAGGTGTCGATGAGGCTGACAGCTTGATAGCTTCGTTGATTTTCTCTAACAGGATATCGGGATGAAACGGTTTTGCCACATAGTCATTGGCTCCTGATTTCATGGCGAGCACAGCATTCTGCACCTCTGCATAGCTTGTCATGACGATAAAGGGAATGTGAAGGCCCTGCTTGTGGAGCCATCTCAGTGTGGTGAGTCCGTCGTGGTCGGGAAGTCTGAGGTCAGAGAGAATCAGATCGCGCTGGCTGTCTTCCTGCAACAACCTCAAGGCAGCACCAACCGATGTGGCTTTCTCTACTTCGAAACCTTTCTTTCTGAGCCATGTCTGAATCATGGTTCCAAATGCCAAATCGTCTTCTATAATCAATATCTTTGCCATCTTGTTGCTGTTTTTATGGTGCAAAGATACGGCTATTTAAAGACTCTACCAAAAGAAACAGATATTTTATAGATTTTTGCTATTCTTTTCACTTCTTATTCCCTTTTGGGGTCATAATAGATGACCAACCTGTTTTTCTATCCAAACCATCAGTACCGCAACTGCATATTGCTGTTCTTCTCTTGTTAGCTGTCTTCCGGCAGGAATATGATGCCATTTGAAGAAACAAGCACGACAGCAGCAGCCTGTGGCATGCTGGGCAATAAATACAGGATGCCCTCTCATCGGTGTCTGCTTGCCGTCATTGGAAATCACTGCAGGAGAAAGGCGTTTGGCAACGAAGTCCTCCGCATGTTTACGGATGGTTGCCAAGCCTTTTTCTGAAATATATTCCTTATCCTTCTTCGAGAGATGGAATCGGCTGCGGAAAGCTGATTAGGAAAGTCTTTCAAACAGATCTGTCAAGTTGTACTCTTTGTCTGGAGAAGTATGGTCTCCCTTGTTTACAGAAGAAACAGAGCCTTTCAGATTATCCTTTTTCTCCTCAGAAAACAAATTTAGTTCAACATATTTTGCTTGGTTTACTTTTGAATCTTTTCCCATAATTATTCTCTTTTTCATCAGTTCTTTCAGCGCTACTTTTCTTCGTATTCAACAAGAACCCTGCAATGATGCCAATCAGGAAGAATACATCTATCTTACTTCTGTCAGTCTGCCTGTTTGGAAATCGCTGATATAGCCATGCAGATTGACCTTCTTTGGTACGAGAGGGTGGGTACGGATGGTATTGATTCGAATTGCTCATTATACTAAATAATTTCCTCTATAATCATAGTGGTGCAAATGAAAAATGTAAAACGAATATTTCCTATTTCTCTGGTGTAGGCTTGAGATAAGCCATGAACTTCTCTGGCTGACAGTTGAGTACCAGCTCTTCAGGAAACTCTGCTTTTTCTACCAGTGGCATAATGTTGCTGTAGTCGGCAATCATGGTAGAGAAGTGGGCATCGCTTCCAAAGATGACTGGTGTCTCGTATTTCTTGGCAAGTTCCAGCAGTTCCAGGTTGTTGGGTGCTGCTATCGTCTTGTGACGGATGGGAGCCATGGAGTGGTTGTTGATTTCAAGCAGGGTATGCGTTTCCTTGGAAACCTTCATCAGAGCCTCGAAATCCAATTCTGCTGTTCCATCGCCAGGATGGGAGATAATCTGCACGAATGGGTTTTGCATGGCGTTGATGACCCCCTGCGTATTCTCTTCCTTGGTTCCTCCCTGCCAGCAAAGGCTATGAATGCCAGCGATTCTGATGTCAAGCATGCGCCAGTAATCCTCATCGAGATCAATGTCGCCTTGGGTATTGAGGATGTTGAGTTCTGCTCCCAGCATCAGCCTGATACCATAGAGAAGACGGGGAACGCAATGCAGGTTCCTGAAATAGATAGGATCGCAAGTGCCAGGAATGTTAGGTCCATGTTCTGTGATTCCTAATATTTCCAATCCTTTTTCTTTTGCAGCCAAGGTCATTTCCTGCAAACTGCTGTAGGCATGTCCCGAGGCTGTTGTATGTGTATGAACGTCTAATAATGTTTTCATGCTGCAAAGGTACGGATATTTTGCAATATAGTAAAGAAAATCATTATTAAAACAAAGCAGGGAGGATACTTTAAGTAATTAAACCTACTATTTTAAATAGTAATCAGTTGTTTATAGCGCGATACATTCTATAGTATGCGTATATATAAACGAGTGTATTGGAAAAATCAGAGAACATATTGAAACAGGTGAAGGCTGTTGGATGACTGATTCCCAATAGATAAAATATAGTGGTTGGGAGGATGTTTACACATATCAGCCATACGATGAAAACCAGGATAAGTGCTGTGCCCAGTTGGTGCATGCTTCCTTTATGTTTTCTTCCTAAATGGCAACCGGCAATCAGGGATGCGATGACAGAGAGCAAGCCGATGCTGCTTTCTGTCCAAGTGAGGATAGTTGCAGTCCTGGTTATCAAGCCATTTTGTGTCATGGGTATTAGGTTGAACGTAAAACATATTGACAGGACGAATGAAAACACATAGTAAAATACCATCACCTCGCAGCAACGTCGCAGCAACTTTTCGTTTCTTGGTTGTATTAATCGGAATGTTCCCCATAATGCTATGGGGGCAAGCATTAATACCCATTGTTTGATGGTGAGTAAAATGGATGGAATGTTGACTGCAACACCAAGACTTCCACAAACCGTGTTTACGAGTGAAAGAATCGCAAAAAAACAATATGCATACATGGCATATTGTGCCATGCGTTTTTTTCTGTTATGTCGTTTTTTCATGCAATAATCTTAATAAAGAAGTTTTTATACTCTTGCGGCATTATTTATCCAAAAATGCCGCATATTTTGCGGCAAAGATACGAAGAAAACGCCGCGTCACCAAATTAATTTAGGTTATATTAAACGTTATCAGAAACTTTTTCACTTCTAATTTTACAGATTTATCTTCTTTGGCACCTTCAATTCTGTTGGAATGAATAACAGCACTGGTCATTTGTCTGCCTTTTTTATATATAATTAATCGAGTAGTAATAGTCTATGTATAGGTTATTCCATCAAATCTCTTCACCCTTCATTTTGGGTTTGGATCTGTCTGGAAATGGCTGCTGTAAATACATTTTTAAGGACGACTTTTTGTGATTTTCCACACTTTTAAGGACGACTTTTTGCGATTTTCCACACTTTTAAGGACGACTTTTATTGGTCGGCAGAAAATTCACGTGGTGAAATAGATTTCCTGGTGCAGGATGAGGAAAGAATCATTCCGATAGAAGTAAAGGCTGAGGAGAATTTGCAGGCTAAGAGTCTGAGGGTGTTTGTGGAGCGCAATCAAGGATTGAAAGGTATGCGCCTATCCATGTCACCTTATAGAGAGCAGGATTGGCTTGCTAATTATCCTTTATATTCTGTATCTGCAATATTCGGCTAATTTCACTCAAATCGTACCAAGTGATTTTTTCCCGTCACTAAGTTGTTGTGTTGGACATCCATAACATTGTTGCCACTATGGTTAGTACAATCATCTTCGAGTTGCAGTTCCAAAAAAGGCATGGCGCAAATCGCTTGCGCCATGCCCGATACATAGAACTCCTTATAGTCAAAAAAGAATCGATTAGTTAGTATCTTGCGTTCTGAGGGTCGAAGTTGGTCCAGCCGTTCAGCCAGTTGTTGCTGCCATCGAATGCACCGATGAAGCTTACTACATCAAAGCCTGTCCAGCCAGAGAATGATGCTGCACTGAGCAGAGGACTGCCAGCGATAGGAGTGTAACCGTCGGCACCTACCAGTGAGGTCCAACTGTCGAAGTACTTGTTGTTCAACTCGGGTAAGAGGAAGAAGGTGTGACTGTATGAATCCTTATTCTTGTCGAGATCCGTCTTGTTGGCTGCATCGTAGAGGTAATCCTCATACTTTTTGTTGGCATCGGTTCCTATCGCGTCCATACCTGCGAAATAAACATTCTGGAGTTTGAACTTCTTGTCCTTGGCATTCTTAACAGTTTCACCCTTCTCACCGTCGATAATCAATCCGATAGGCCAGCCTAAGGCTACAGAGTTGATGCAGTTGAGATTGGAAGAACGGCGAATCTGCATGGCTGCCTGGAACTTGCCGAGGGCAGAACCGTTGTTGGGATTGTATGCACCGGCGTTGATATAGTTTGTATTGTTCTGGAACTTGTCATCCAAAACTTTTGGACCTACGAAGGTGATGTTGGAGAAGGTGGCTGTGGTGCGAGGATCCACGGTAGCACCGTCAGAACAGTTGTCGCTCTCGAAACCGTTGCTCTGAGAGGTGTCGGCAATTTTGCTGTCGCGGATAGAGAGACCATACTGTACCTTTCCAGAGAAACCGTTGTCGGTATCGAAGTCGTCATCCCAGCCCTTGTAGGCAACGAGGTACTTGCAATTCACAGTACCACCAAACCACTCGAAGGAATCATCATTAGAGTAAGATACCTGAACGTGGTCAATCTGTGTGCCAGAACCAACAGAACCTAAGGTAAGACCATTGATCTCCTTGTCCTTCTGGAAAGGATAACCTGCAAACTCGATGCGGACATAGCTCAAGGCTCCCGAATTGTCGGCATCGTCGTTGCCGCCATGTTGTGTACGAGGACCACCCTCTATCTGTTGCTGTGTCTGGTTGTTCTTAGCCTTGCCGCAGAGGATGACACCGCCCCAGTCGCCAGGTTTTCTGCTGCCAGCAGCCTCTTCTGATGTGAAGACGATAGGCTCTGTGGCTGTACCTTTGGCGATGAGCTTACCGCCACGCTCTGCGATGAGGGCAGCCTTGCTCTGCTTGTCGCCCTTGATAATCGTTCCCGGTTCGATGGTGAGCTCAGCGCCATCTGCGATATATACCCATCCCTTGAGGAGATAAGTGCCTTTCTTCAAAGTCTGCTTTCCTGTGAAAACGAATTCCTGGTCGCCGTTTCCGATTTGTGTTCCGTTGGCGTTCTCCTTGTTGTCAGTTTCGAAGAGAATGTGGTCGCAAGCCTTAAGACCGCCATTGGTAGTCCACTTGTACTCGGTAGTGCTGCCTCCATTACCCTCGTCGTCACTGCTGCAACTGCTCAACATGGCAGATGCTGCGAGAATGCCTATGCATCCCAT
>OJKP01000569.1_pt1 | contig 26852 bp, 25 predicted proteins | sample 1596521 | NCBI WGS metagenome assembly OJKP01 (sample SAMEA4350130, study PRJEB24818) | metagenome | biome: human; feature: gut; material: faeces | place: Denmark | collected 2013-09
AGGCCGGCAAACGAGTCCAAGTCCGGTCACGTGGGCCGGGGGAGTTGTATACGAGCAAGTCCCCCCCCCCCCCGGCAAGGGCCCCCCCCCTGCCCCGCTTCCCCAGATGGCCCCCCGCCGCCATGAACGCCGCCGCCCACCGCAGTGCCCCCCCGCAGTCCCCCTTCGCCACCCCGGGGCCCAGACGGCTCTCCCAAGCCGCCTCCGCCGCTTCACACAGCACCGCCAGCAGCGGGTCCTCCTGAGAGGCGCCGCACAGCTCCGCCGCTAATGCGGCCGCCGTTATCTCCATAGGTCACTCCCCTTCCGTTTCCGCTCCACCGCACCGGGAATCCCGGTGCGGTGGACAAACTCAGACCTTCAGCACCTTGGCCGCGTCGGTAAACAGCTTGGCAAAGCCGGAAACCGAGGTAATGGCTGCCCGCTCCAGCTGGCGGTCAATGAGCTTGTCATACTCCACCACCACTTCGCTGCCGCAGATCTGCTCCAAGGCGTAGTTCTTGTCCAGGCCGATGATGGTCCCGGCAGGCACGGCGCTGGAACGCAGCAGCTTGGCCCCCAGAGGAGTGGTCAGCTTACCGGTGGCCTGGAAATTCAGCCCGGTATTGGGATTCTGGAACTCGCTGAGCTTCAGCATGGCCAGCATCATGTCATTGCTCACCAGCATGGTGTTCATAGTATAGGGATCGAACTGCGCCCAGAAGTCCAGCAGTGCGTCGTAGCTCAGAGTGCCCTTGCTGCCGCCGATGGGATTGCTGCCCACCTCATAAACCTTGGCGGCATTGTTGTTGCCGTCACCGTCCTTCAGCACCTTCACGGCGTCCTCCAGGTGCATCCGGCCCATATACGCGCCGATCTGCCGCAGCGTCACGGCAAACAGGTCCAGTCTCTGAAAGCGGATGGCCTCATAGGGAGCCACCAACATACGGCCCCGCTTATGAAGCCGCACCAGATTCTCCTGGGTATGAATGGTGGTCTGGGGAATCTGCGCCCCCTCCTCCACACGTTTGAGCTTCTTTTCCTCCTCCGTAGGAGTGGATGCGATGGAACGGTAATCCATACCGTCAAAATTGGTGACGGTGGCGGTGATGTCCGGCAGGATGCTCTCCTCCTCCATGCCCTGACGCACCACACGGGACACGAATTCCGGGAACAGCACAGCGGACTCCGTAGACCAGAAGAACTTCTCCACTCTATCACTGCCCGCGCCCTTCACCTTGATGTCAAAGCGCTTGAGCTGACGTTGGAAGGCGTCCAGTCCCTCCAGAGAGGTGCCCTTGTAGTTCTCGCTGGGGTCCAGAGCTTCCAGCGTCTGTGCAAAGCTGCGGCCACTCTGACTGTACATACCCTTTTCCAGTTTCAGATTTTCATAATGATAAGCCATATTCTCTCCCCCTCCTTACAGCACAATGGTCACGGTTTTAGCAGTGGTATCCACCTCTACGGCAAGATAGCCCTTGCCGCCATCGGAAACGACCTTCACGCCGCCGCTGCCGTCCGCTGCCAAAGAGTTCCAACCAGCAGCAGGCGCGGAAGCCCCGGTGTAGCTTACCGTCACCATGCCCCCCATAGCCACAGAGCAGGCTTTGCCGTCTCTGGCCACGGACAACACCACACCCTCAAAGCCGTCATTGTCCGCGCATTTGGCAACTGTTCCGCTGCCGCTGACCTTCACCACCTGCCCCGCGGACACACCGTCGCAGGCAAAGGTGGCGGCCCACTGGCCGATGCCCTCATAAGAAACGTTCATGCAATTTCCTCCCTCATATTGTGTTTGTCCCATCAGACAAGGAACACCGCTTCATCCTCCCGCTTGGTCTCCGCCTGCTGCCGCAGCTGCGGAGCCACGGGAAATTTCTTCGCGATCTGGGCCTCATAGGCCCTCTTTAACTCCAGCAATTCCGCCTCATCCAGTCTCCCAACGGCCTTGGTGAAGATTTTTCCATCCAGATGCCCGTCCGCCAGCATAGCAAGACGCACCACCTCCCGGCGCAGCCCAGTCAGATACCGCTGACCCAGCTCTGCCTGCTTGCGCAGCGTCCGCAGCTCTGTCCCCTCGGAGCCGAACCGCTTCACCACCCCGGCCCTGGGCTGGGCAGGCACCGCCACAAAGGACCACTCATAGGCGTCCTTGGGATCCTTCAACTCCATAAAGCACAGCTTTTCGCCGTACATCTGACCCTTCACATGGCCGCAGGTGCCGTTTTCCACGCCGCACACGGAGCACACGCTCCGCCCCATGCTGCATCCCACGCTGACCTCTTTCTTGATACCACCCTCGATCTCCGTGATAAGCTCCTGATTCTTTTCCGTCCGCATGAGGTAGGCCCAGCCCTTCAGCCAACGGTACGCATCCCCCGCCGCCGTCACGGTGCCCGGTTCCCGCACCACCTCCGTCCGGTAAATACGGGCCGTCTGGCCCTTAGCGGACCACTGGTGATCAAAGATTCCGCTCTTGCCTAAAAACAATTCTCCCAGTCGGTCCAGATCCTCCGTCCCGAACCGCTCAAAGTCCCGGTCCACCTCGTTGTCGCACAGCCGCACGCTGAATGTATACACCTGATCCGCCGTCAGCTCCGCCTTGCTGAACCGGTTGATCTGATCCAGTTCTTCCTTTGTCAGCATCCGTTTCCTCCTGTCACGCTTTTTTCGCGGCCCCCGCCGCCCTGTCCTCAATTTTACCTTCCGCCGCGTCATTCTCGATTCGCAGCTTCCTCGCCTGCTCCCGGTACAGTTCCGCCTTGGCTTCCTCTACCTCATCCTGTAAGTTGATATCCTCCCAGTCCACCCGGAACGCCGCTGTCTCTCCCTGCATCCGCAGCCACATCCGGCAGATCTGCTCCACCACCGGCGTCAGCGTCCGTCGAATAGCAGTGATTTCCGTGGTGAGCATATCCGCCTGCTGGGCGCTCATCCGCTCCGTGGAGTTCCAGTTCAGCCCCAGCATAAAGGGCGGGATGGAGGTCTTCGCCACGATTTGCTCCAGCACCTGCCGCACCGGCACCTGGCTGTCCAGAATGGGTGCGTCGCCGCCGATGACCTTGATATCCACATCTCCCACCGCCACGAAATCCCGGACACTGCCGCTTCTGGTATCCTGCATAGCCCGGCTCCACTCGCTGGCAAGAAGCTGCCCCCGTTCCGCGGCATTGCCGTCGCCGTCCCGGCAGGTCACGGCAAACCGCATATTGCCGCACCGTTCCCAGTTGACCCCCACCGTGTTGTAGATCTTCATCAGAATATCCGCCATAAACGGCAATCCCCGCAGCAGCGACACGCCGTAGGGGTGCTCGGCTTCCGGATGCAGCGGAGTGAACAGCAGCAGCTCCTGATACGGCAAAGCTGCCATCCGCCCCCGCTCATCCGGCCCGAAAATCTGAAAATTCAGCGGGCTTTCTCCCTCTCTTAGCTCGATCCGGTCCATCCGTCCGCACAGCAGCGCCGCCAGATCCCGGTTTCCCGCCGCAGGCACCATCTCGCCTACGGCGCCGCCGCAGATCAGCAGCGATTCCAGGTACTGCTCCAAAAAGGCGTTGATACCGTACTGTCCCCGCCCCGCCGGGACCCGCTCTAAAAAGTCCCGCAGCCGCTTTTCTGTCTCCGGATTCTCACAGAACACCAGCGCACCGCCGCTGAGGCGGATCAGCTTGCACACGGCGGCGTCCACCACCGGTACAGCCTCCCGCACCGCCTGATACAGCCGCAGCTCTCCGCCGCGCGGAGGCGTAAAGCTCCGCAGCCCCGCATAGGGATGCCGCTCCCGGTCCCGCAGCTGCACAGCCTGGGCCGTTGCCGCTTCATCGCCTCTCCTTTTCCAAAAATTCAAACGAACCTCTCCTCCCTTCGGAAATCGGTCTCCTACTCTCCCGTCCACACCCGCTTTTGGTGTACAGTCCCGTACAACATTTTATATATTTCCTAACGGTATCTGCCCCTCGCCACGCTGACTGCCGCAAATCCGCCCTTTTCCCCGCCTGACAGATCCATGGCAAAGTACCGCATCTCAACCGTTGGGCCACCCGGCTCCCAGCCACGTCATGCCTGCCAGCCGGAGCACTGACACCACACCGCCTCGCATCGTGCTCCCCCGTCGGCGCGTCGGCGCTGTCCGGCAGCTGAAAGCGCGAGTGGGGGATGGTGCCCGCGTTCTCGTAGATGAGCGTCAGCGTTTGCTTCAGGTCGGAATCGGTCGAGACGTAGTTGGCGACGTTCAGGATGATCGTCAGCAGCATCATCACCGCCGTGACGGAGAGCATCGCGATACGGATGAAGCGGTTTCGCAGGCGCTTGATCATACGCTCTCCTCCAACACGTAGCCGAGGCCGCGGTTTGCCTGCAGGGTGACGTGCGAGCCGATGGACTTGAGCTTTTTGCGAAGATTCGAGATGTTCACCCATACGACGTTGATCTCCGCCTCATTATCCCAGCCCCACACGCGCTCCATGATGCGCTCGGCGGAAAAGACCTGCCGCGGCGAGCGCATGAAAAGCTCCATGATCTGGAACTCACGCCCGCTCAGGCGGATGGGGTCCTTCCCGCAGCTCAAATTGCCGCTGCCGGGGTCGAGCGTCAGATCGCCGTAGGCGAGCACCGTCGGCTGGTAGGCCTCGCTGCGGCGCAGGATGGCGCGCACGCGGCTCAAGAGCTCGTCGGGGTCGAAGGGCTTGGGAAGATAGTCGTCCGCGCCGGCGTTGAAGCCCGTGATGCGGTCACTCTTCTGGCCCTTGGCCGTGAGCATCATGATGGGCGTTTTCACGCCCTCCTGCCGCAGCTTTTCGAGCACTTGAATACCGTCCATCTTGGGCATCATCACGTCTAAAATGACGGCGTCGTATGCGCCCGACGAGGCATATTCATAGGCGTCGAAGCCGTTGTGCACGGCGTCGACGGAGAAGTGATTTTTTTCAAAAAAGACCGTCAGCGCCTCGGCAAGGTCCACTTCATCTTCTGCGATCAGCAGCCGCATAAAAGGTTCCCCCTCTGATTTCTGGTGATACGTGTAGTATAAAGAGCGCGCGGGCAAAAATCAAGATGCCTCAGAGCGCGTCCTTCGTCGCCTCGCGCCCGCAGGTGATGTTGAGGTTGCCGTTGCGGCAGCGCAGTTCGTCCAAAAACGCCTTGGGCGCGTGGTCATCAGGGAGCGTGACGCGGTAGGTGAGCTCGTAGAGCGTGCCCACGTTGCTCGTTTTCACGCGCTCGAGCACGCAGGACTTGGTGTACTTTTCAAAGAGATCGTCGAACAATCCGTCGTAGTCAAGACTTTCGGGGATCGTGATCTTGAGCACGCGCTTGTGCTTGTCCGCGCCGCCGAAATTCACCGCCGTGAGCAGCAGCATCACCGCCGAGACGATCACAAACGCCATGACGGCGAGCCATACATAGCCCATGCCGGTCGCAAGGCCGATGGCCATCGCGAGGAACAGCGCTCCAATCTCCTTCGCTGTGCCCGGCGCAGAGCGGAAGCGCACGAGCCCAAACGCACCCGCCACGGCGACGCCCGTGCCGAGGTTGCCGTTCACCAGCATGATGACAAGCTGCACCACGGCGGGCAAAATCGCGAGCGTGACAGCGAAGCTCTGCGTCGTACGCGAACGGTACATGGAAACGAGCGCCGTGCCGACGCCGAGCAGCAGCGACACCGCCGTACAGATGAGAAACGAGACGAGCGTCAATTCGCTTCCTAAGATCGAGTTAAGCACAGAAGGTATCCTCCTTTAAATTGGTCGTGTGGACGCCTGCGGACAACTCGTCACGGTAGCAGGCACCGTATTTGGAAAACGACGCGGAGAACGCCCCGACGTCGGAGAGTAGATGGCAGAGCCACAGCGGGCACGCGCCGGGAATCTTGACCTCCATCAGCACATCGCCGCAGGGCAGCGCGATGGGTGCACCGTGGTTGCCGAGGCGGAGGTCGACATCCGTGTCGCGCCACCGTAAGTTCGTGTCGAACGTGATGCGGAGCTGCGGATCGTCGATGCCCGCAAAGGCGAGCCGGTCGTAGCCGATGAAGACTTTGGGCACGGTGTGATAAAACGACTGAAAATAGCCGATCTCGCGTCCGATTTGGCCGAAGTTTTCACTCGGCAGCTCACCGGAGAGAAACGGCTCCATGTTCTGGATGCCCGTTGTGATGCGGCGCTTATAGACGACGCCGTCGAACTTCTTCTTGAGCTCGACGAAGACCTTGCCGTCCTCCTGCGGCACGCCGTAGCTGCGCACGCGCAGCTTTTCCTTATAGACGGGCTTTTCGAGCGACGCGCGAATTAGGCGGTAGTCGTCGGTATCATAATAAATGTTGCAGATGGTGTACTCGCCGTACGCGTCCTTTTTCATGTAGGGTGTCATCCGCTCCAATAAAAAACGCTGCTGGGAAAGGGTCAGGCAGTATTTCTTTTCATATCGTTCAAAACAGCATTGAATCGCCATGGTGTCGAACCTCCTTTGTGCGCTCAAGTATGAATGCGCAACCTAAAAGAAACCTAAAGGTAAAATCTTTATTTTCTTTAGGTAACCTTTAGGCAAAGCGGGTATGCTGTCGTCAGGCTCAAAGGAGCGGGTGCAGAGAGTGAAAAAAGCTCGCGCCCGCCCCGGGGGGCCATGCGAGATCATTGATTGAGGAGATATTATGATGAAAAAACTACTGCCTTTCCTGTGCGCGTCGGCGCTGGCGCTGTCGCTCACGGCCTGCGCCGGTACGATAAATAATAGTACGGCGGACACGGCAAGCAATGTGACCTTTACCTTTACAGACAGCGGCGTGACCGCTGTGGGCGAGACGGACACGGGCTACGAGATCGACGGCACAGCGCTCACGATCACGTCGAGTGGTACCTACACCGTCTCCGGCAGCTGCGCAGACGGCTCCATCAAGGTGAAAAAGGGTACGACCGGCGTGACGCTGGTGCTGGACGGCCTGACACTTACGAGTGAGAACACCGCCGCCATCACCTGCGGTAAGTCGAGCGAGGTGACCATCCTTGTTTCCAACGGTACGGAAAATTCCCTGAGCGATACCGAGCAGAACAATGACGACAACTACCCCGAAAACGAAAATGCCGAAAACGCCGTCATTAAGTGTAAGGATGGCTCGCTTGTCACCCTCTGCGGCGATGGAGAGTTGACCATCACGGCCAACGGCAAAAACGGCATCAAATCCGGCGCGACGACGGATGAGGACGGCGAAGCGTCGCTGACCATCCGCGATTTGACGCTGAATATCGATGCACCCGTCAACGACGCCATCAACGCCGAGCAGCTTTTGAACGTCGAGAGCGGCACGCTGACCATCGACGCCGTGGATGACGCCATTCACTGCGACTTGGTGCTGAACATCGGTGCGGACGGCACGGACGGCCCCACGATCGACATCACGAATTGCTACGAGGGCCTTGAGGGCGCGGAGCTGAACGTTTGCTCCGGTGATATTACGATCAACGCCTCGGACGACTGCCTGAATGCGGCAAATTCCGACCTGACGGACTATGACTTCACGATGACGATCTCCGGCGGCACGATCGACGCCTATTCCTCCGCGGGCGATGGCTTCGACTCCAACGGTGACCTGACCATCACGGGCGACACAGTGATCGTCTGGACGGCCAACACGGCGGACAACGAGCCGCTGGATGCCGACGGCACCATCACCGTCTCAGGCGGCACGGTGCTCGCCGCGGGCGGCAGCAGCGGCATGGGCATGAACCTGGAGGCCGCGCAGCCCTGCGTCATTTACGGCTCAACGGGCTTTGGCGGCATGCCGGGCAGTACGCAGAGCAGCCTGATCGCCGCGGACGCGGATTTCACGATTGAAGACGCCGACGGCAATGCTGTGTACAGCGGCACAGCCAGATGCGGTGCGAACTTCATCCTCTTCTCATCTGCCGATGTGGTGGCGGACAGTGCGTATACCCTCAAGGCGGGCGACAGCTCCACCGAAGGGACCGCGCAGAGCGGGACGGTTTCCACCGGCATGGGCATGGGCGGCGGCTTCCCCGGCGGCGGACAGAAGCCAGACGGTGAACCGCCCGAGAGCTTTGATGGTCAGATGCCAAACGGCGAGAAGTCAGAGCTTCCTGACGGGGAAGTGCCCGAAATGCCCAGCGGCGAGCGCCCCACACCGCCCAGTGGGCAGGGAAGCCCCGCTGACGGCAACGCCCCAGCGGGCGACAGTACCTCCGATACCACTCCAACTGCCTAATGGCAGAGATAAAGAAAAGCAGACGGCTCGCGCAGGCCGTCTGCTTTTTGCTGCCTGTTCGGTTTTACATCGTCTCAAAACCGACGATCACGCCGCCGCGCTCGGCATAGTAGCTGCAAAGACCACGGCAGGGACGGATCTCAATGTCTGCTTCAGGAAAGTGCCCGCGCAGCGAAGCGGCGAGCGCCCCAGCCGCCTCTGGATTTTCGGCGTGGTGGATGCGCACCTTGCCGCCGTGGTAGTCAGCTTCCAGAAGCTTCTGTACCATCGCCGCGCACGTCTTTTTTTCGCCGCGGCATTTTTCAACGGGCTGGATCGTGCCCTCAAGACTTGCGGTGGCGAGGATCTGAATGCCGAGAATGCCGATGGCGCCCGCGGCGATTTTGCTGACGCGGCCGTTTTGCGCCAGATTGTGCAGGGACTTAAGACTGAAGAAGAGGTGCGTGGTGGCAAGATATTCCTGCGCCTTTTCGCAGATCACATCGAAGGGGAGGCCCTTGGCGTGCAGCTCTGCGAGCTTCTCTGCGAGCAACTGCATCTCCGGTCCCGTGCTCAGCGTGTCAAAGATGTGAATTTTGACCTCGGGATGCGACTGGAGATACACGTCGCGCGCGGCCATGGCCGAGGCACAGGTGCCGGACAGGCTGCTTGTGATGGTAATGACGAAAATCTCATCCGCGCCCTCGAACGCCTTGAGCCAGCCGTCGAGGCTGGGGCAGGCCGTGCCGGATTTGCCGTTGTGGGCCGCGAGATAGTCGAGTAGCTCGTGCGTGTCGAGCGTTTCATCGTCCACGAAGTCGCGCTCGCCGGCGCGGATGGTCATGGGCACGCTCTGATAGGTTACGCCCTCCAGCATCGTGAGGTTGGCAGAGGAGTCGGCAATCAGTTTCATCATGGGGAAGCCTCCAAAAAAATAATCGGTTATTCAAAAACCTGTTGTCAGGTGAAATTATCTTTGACTACAATACAACGATTTTCAATAACTGTCAATCGGTTTTTGGAAAACTTATTGACATTTTTTTCACCAAAGTTTAAGATGATGAAAACGCAGTTTGAACGGAGGAGCAGCTATGGACGAAAATATGCGCAGCCGTCTGGCGGAGTCTGTCCGAAGCTTTCATATCCCGCGGCTCGGGGAGATCCCCGACGTGGGGCTGTATCTCGAACAGGTGACGCGTTATGTCAATCAATCCATCACGGGATGCGGGCTCAGTCCCATCACGGCCTCGATGGTCAGCAATTATGTTAAGCAGAAGATCATCCCCGGGCCAGAGAAAAAGGCCTACGGCGCGGAGAGCATTGCGTACCTCATCTTTGTCTCGTGCATCAAGAGCGTCGTCGCGATGGACGACATCCGCGCGCTGATCGGCATTCAGCACGAGACCTACGATCTGCCGACCGCTTATCACTACTTCTGCGAGGAATTTGAAAATCTCATCCGCTATGTCTTCGGCGCGAGCGACCATCTTGCAAGCGTCGGACAGGACGAGTCGGATGAAAAGGAACTGCTGCGCTCGGCACTTTTAAGCGTGACGCACAAGCTCTATCTCGACGCCTATCTGCGGCTGCTGAGGCAAGACGCGGAGCGCGCACAAAAGGAAACAGAGAAAGCGCAATGACCGTTGAACAGTTTGTCATGGCCTACGGCGCGGAGCAGGACCGTCTGCGCGCCCTGCTGCCGGAGGGCTTTGCCTCGCTGCGGCCGGTGCTGCGCATCAACGCGGAGGTGCGCGACGGCAAAACGGGGGCTCTCGAGTTCAACACTGCCGCGGGAAAAGCCGACAATCGCGGCTGGGTCAACATCGGCCGCTGGGACGATGTTCCCTTTACGAAGGACGGCAAAAAGACGACCTTCACGCTGCCGGAGCTGACGATCTCGTTCACCGGCGCCGGCATCGAGGGCGGCTGCCCTGCGGAAAAGGACAACGTAGGCTGCTATTACTTGAAAGACGGTACGTTTACGCTCGTGCCCGCGGAGAAGATCACAGCAAACAAGGAATTCTGCGACTGTGAATTCGCATGGCGCTTTGCAGGCAGCGCGCACGGTGTCAGCCTTGGCAAAACGCTGCCCGCCATCCCCGAAGAGGAGACGACGCACTATGAAAAGGCGGCTTTCACGGTCGAAAATGCCGCCGTCATCCCCTGCATGCAGGTGTTGGGGGCCTATCGCGTGACGTTCGAGCGCTGATTTTTGAAAAAGGGCTTGCATTTTTGCCCGCGCTTTGCTATACTGCGCAGTCGGGAATGAGGTTCTCCCACGGCACTGCCGAAACCGCTTTTTTGAGCTGATGACTTCTGTGATTTTGAACGGTCACAGGGGGCATCAGCTTTTTTGTGTCCGGAGGAGGAAATTTATGTTAACTTCACTCGCACTCGTCTTTTTGGTTGGCCTTGCGCTGGCCGCGCTGTGTCAGAAGCTGAAGCTGCCGCGCATCATCGGCATGCTGGCGACGGGCATCCTGCTGGGGCCGTGCGTGCTCAACGTGCTGGACGGCTCGATTTTGTCGATCTCAGCCGACCTGCGCAAGCTCGCGCTCGTTATTATCCTGCTCAAGGCGGGACTGTCGCTCGATTTGGGCGACCTCAAAAAGGTCGGCCGTCCGGCGATCCTGATGTCGTGCCTGCCCGCAACGTGCGAGATCATCGGCTATGTGCTGCTCGCGCCGTGCTTCCTCGGCGTCACGCGCGTGGAGGCGGCGGTCATGGGCGCGGTGCTCGCGGCGGTGTCGCCCGCGGTCGTCGTGCCGCGCATGGTGCAGCTGATGGAAAGCGGCCGCGGAACGGACAAGAGCATCCCGCAGATGATCCTGGCCGGCGCATCGTGCGACGATATCTTCGTCATTGTGCTGTTTACAACGTTTCTGCACACGGCGCAGGGCGGCAGCGCCAACGCTGCGGACTTTTTGAGCATCCCTGCGTCGATCGTGCTCGGCGTTGCGCTGGGTGCACTTGTCGGGTGGTTGCTCAGCCGCTTTTTCGAGACTGCCTATGCCCGATCGCACTGCATCCGCAACAGCATGAAGGTCATCATCGTGCTGGGGGTCTCGCTGCTGCTCGTCGCGGCGGAGGGCTGGCTCGAGGGCATCGTGCCCGTGTCGGGTCTGCTCGCGGTCGTCAGCATGGCGTGCTTACTTAAGATGAAGTGCACGCCGTTCGTTGCCAAGCGGCTCTCTGAAAAATTCGGCAAGCTCTGGCTGGCGGCGGAGGTCATTTTGTTCGTCCTTGTCGGAGCGGCGGTCGATATCCGCTATATGGCGGGCGTGGGCCTTGCGGCGGTCGGCATGATCTTCTCGGCGCTCATTTTCCGCGCCGTGGGTGTGTGCCTTTGCCTTGTCAGAACGCCGCTCACGGCGAAAGAGAGGCTTTACTGCGTGTTTGCCTATCTTCCCAAGGCGACGGTGCAGGCGGCCATCGGCTCGGTGCCGCTTGCGGCGGGGCTGCCCTGCGGCAGCATCGTGCTGTCAGTCGCGGTGCTCGGCATCGTCATCACCGCGCCGCTCGGGGCGTTTTTGATGGACACGAGCGCGCCGAAGCTGCTGAGTAAAGCGGAGGAATAAAGAAAAGGACTTGGACGCTTTCGTCCAAGTCCTTTTCTGTTTTTATCAAGTGCTCACACGTCGAGCGCCATATTTGTGCGCTCCATTACCACCACAAGGTTGGGAATGAGGATGAGCTGCAAGATGATGCCGGGGATGGCCGTCGTCACCGCGCCGGAGAGGAAGAGGGCGAGGCTGAACTCCGTGCCCTGAAGGCCCGCGAGCAGGAACTTCACAAGGCCCCACACAAGGCGGCCCGCGACCATCGCGGAGATGAGCGAGGCATAGATGCGCCAGCCTGTTTTCGGCAGCTTGCGGTACAGAAGACCGGCGATGGCGCCGTAGGTCGCCATTTCAAACGCCATGGGGATGGCGATCCAGATCGGAGGCATACCGAACATCGAGCGCAGCAGCGGGGAGATAAAGCCGACCGCGAGTCCCCACGGCCAGCCGCACATGAAGCCGCACAGCAGCGCGGGAATGTGCATGGGACAGAGCATGGAGCCGATCTCGGGGATATGGCCGGTCAAAAACGGCAGGACCATCGCCAAGGCGAGGAAGAGTGCGGAATAGGTGAGTTTTCTCACCGGGGAAGCGGTGCGGGCAGTTGCAGTGGCAGCGTTGTTCATGGTTTGTTCTCCATTCCTTCGAGCAGCGAACGGATGTGCGCCATGGCATCGTCCAGAATGGCGGAGGACTTTTTGTCCACGCCCGCGACATACGTGCTGCATAGATTCATCGGGATGAGCACACGGTAGGCATTGCTTGACGCGACGGCGTTTGCCATGGTGGGGGAGATCTCACCCATCAGCGCATCGGCGATCGCGATGCCGATGGGGCCGACGATGATCTGCGCGCTGCGGCAGGCCACGATGACGGGGTTTTCGCCCGTGGCCACGCGGTCAGCGCCCGCGCGGCGCATCACGTCGGAAGCGGCGCTGTTCGTACCGACCGCCATGATCTCGAGGCGCGGGAAGGACTTTTTGATGTTCTCGACCAAAGTTTTGCCGAGCTTTCCGCCCTGGCCGTCGATGACAAGGATCGTCACGGTGTTCTCATCCTCTCTTGCGTCTTGTTTTCTGCGCGAAAACCCTTGAAAAGACAAAGAAAAGGCATCAATATTCCCCTTGCAGGGAGATTGATACCTTGGTGATACCTCGTTTGCTTTCAGGGAACGCGCGGAAGAAAAGTCAGCTTGTGCCAACGCTGCCGGCTTGTGCCGATGCGGGAATTTTATCAAAAAAGCGCAGGGCTGTCAATCCCTTGCCCCTTGCGAAAGGGGCGAAAAAGCGCTATGATAAACGAAACTTTTTGGTAAAGGAACCCCGCCGCTATGACGAATTTTACCGATATTCGCGACTTTCTGCGCGCCCACTGCGCGCGCTATCCAGAGCTGGCGCTTCAGGACGTCTTCAAGGCGCTCTATCAGAGCGCCTTTGGCTGCGAGCATCTGATCGCCGACCCGTCCGCCGCCGCAGACTACATCCGCGCCGAAGCGGCGCGAAGCGGTGACCGTATCTCCGAGCTCGTCGAGCTGCTCAGCGGCGACTACTGCCGTGTGCACCTCGGCATTTTGCAGGACGGCTTGAGCGCGGAGACGTTTGCGCGGCTCTTCGCCCTCTCTGCGCGGCACGAGGAGTGCGGGCGCGAAAAGCTCGAAGCGATGCTCACCGCCTTGCAGACAATGGCCGACGCGGGCGAGCTGCCGTTTTCTGCGCAGGAGACGGCGGAAGCTGTTGAGAGGTGGCGCAGGGACGGCTTTCCGCCGCTGCACCACTCCGAGATATTTCGGCAGAACTACGCGCCCGCGTACCGCGTCCTGCGGCGCGACTTCGCCCGCGCGCTGCCGCTGTTTGCGCGCATCGACCGCCTGACGGCGGAAAGAAGCCGCGTGCTCGTCGCCATCGAGGGCGGCAGCGCCAGCGGCAAGACGACGCTCGGCGAGCTGCTGCAAAATGTTTACGGCTGCCCTGTCTTCCACATGGACGACTTTTTCCTCCGGCTCGAGCAGCGCACGGAGGCGCGCTTCACGCAGCCCGGCGGCAACGTCGACCGCGAGCGCTTTTTGGAAGAGGTGCTGATCCCTCTGCGCGAGGGAAGACCCGTCGACTACCGCCGCTTCGACTGCGCGACGTTTACCATCGCCCCGCCGCAGCGGATTAAGGCGGGAACACTCAACATTGTCGAGGGCGCGTACTCCATGCACCCCGACCTTGCGCCGTACTACGATCTATCCGTTTTTCTGCCGATTTCGGCAGAAAAACAGCGCGAGCGCATCCTCAAACGGAATGCGCCCGCGCATGCAAAGCAGTTTTTCGACCGCTGGATCCCTTTCGAGCAGCGCTATTTCGACGCGCTCGATGTGCGGAACCGCTGCGATCTCATCCTTTCGGCGGACGGTTAAATGAGCGTGCCGCTCGGCGCGATGCCGAGCACATATTCGACCGCAATCGCCACAAGAACGACCAGCAGCGAAATGATGAAGCCGTGAAGCATCGGCTTTGCGCCAGACTTGCACAGCGCCGCGAAGTTCGTATTGAGGCCGATGGCGGCGAGCGCCGCGACCATCAGGAACTTGCTGATACTCTTGAGCGTCGTAGCGAGGCCCGCGGGAATGACGCCGACGCTGCACAGAATGGACATTGCAAGGAAACCGAGGATGAACCACGGGAACACCGACTTCATATTGACCTTGACACCATGGTCGCCGCTTTGCGCGGCGGCCTTTTTCTTGAGGTGCACGCTGATGGCGGCGAAGACCAGCACCGTCGGGATGATGGCGAGTGTGCGCGTCAGCTTGACCATCGTGGCAAAGTCGCCTGCGGCCTCGCTGAAGGCGTAGCCCGTGGCGACGACGCTCGAGGTGTCGTTGACCGCCGTGCCGGCCCACAGGCCGAACGCCGCGTCGGAAAGGCTCATCGCGCGGCCGAGCAGCGGGAACACGACGACCATGATCGTGTCAAAGAGGAACGTTGCCGACATGCCGTAGGCGATGTCCATGTCCGTTGCCTCGATGACCGGCGCGATGGCGGCGATGGCGCTGCCGCCGCAGATGCCCGTGCCCGCGTTGATGAGGCTGCTCGTCTTCCAGTCAAGCCCCAGCGCCTTGCCGATCACATAGCCGAGGCCGAAGCACGTCGCCAGTGTGAAGAGCATGACGGTGAGCGAGAACTTACCGACCGTCAGCACGGTCGTGATGTTCAGGCTGGCACCGAGCAGGATGATGGCGAATTTCAGAATTTTCTTCGAGGTGAATTTGATGCCGGGCTTCGTCTTGTCATTCGGCGCGTAAAAGCGGTTCACGATCATGCCGATGAACATCGCGATGACCGACGCGCCGATCAGGTGCAGCCCCACGGATTCCTCCAGCTGCTCTAAAAACTTGGCCACCACGGCGATGACGAGCGCGATGGCGCAGCCGGGCAGCATTTTCTTTACGGATTCGATAAATTTCATGTGCTTTTTCTCTCCTCCAATGCGTGTTGCGGGTGTATTATATCACCGACCTATGATATAATAAAATTATAAATAAGAATATGTCGATTCCTGTTTGTTATCGACAAAGGAGAGAGAACATGGACCAGCGGCTTGAGACCTTTTTGACCGTGTGCGCCACGATGAACTACCGCAAGGCGGCGGAGCAGCTGCATTTGACGCAGCCCGCCGTGACGAAACAGATCCAGGCGCTCGAAGCGCTGTACGGCGTGCGCCTTTTTACCTACGACAGCCGAAAGCTCAGAAAAACGCCGCAGGGCGAAACGCTTGAGATCTACGCCATCAGCCAGCGCTATCAGGACGAGGAGCTGCGCCGTGCGCTCAAACGGCAGGAGAAGACGAGCCTTCGCATCGGCGCGACGAAGTCCATCGGCGACTATATCCTGCTGCCGCAGATCATCCGCTTTTTGAAAGAACCGGACAACGAGCTCTTTTTTACCGTCGACAATACGGCACACCTGCTCGCCCAGCTCGAGGGAGGTGAGCTTGACTTCGTCGTGCTCGAGGGCATTTTCGACAAGAGCCGGTACGAGAGCTTTCTGCTGCGCAATGAGCCCTACATCGGCATCTGTGCGAAAGATCACCCGTTTTCGGGTTGTGAGGTGCCGATGGATGAGCTCTTTTCCGAGCGGCTCATCCTGCGCGAGCCTGGCTCCGGTACGCGAAAGATTTTAGAGCGAGAGCTCATGCAGTGCGGCTACACGGTCGAGGCGTTTCGCGCGAATGTCTGCATCAGCAGCTTCAAGCTCATCCGGCATCTGGTGAGCGAGGGCTGCGGCGTGAGCTTCCTCTACGAGGCCGTCGTCAAGAATGATGCGCAGTTCGGGCATTTTTCCTGCCCGCCGCTCACGGGCGTGCACGAGCTGAACGTCGTGTGCCTCAAAAACACCAATGTGCCCGCGCTTGCGCGGCGGTTCCTTGATCTGTAAATTTGGGCAATTCTGCCGATCTGCGCAAAAATGCGGGGAATTGAGCGATATGACTGCGGTTTATGGAATCAGTCAATGGAAAAATCCAACATTTTCCTGTAAAATAGAGCTTGGATAAGATAGGTGATGATCGCCGCACGATATTTTTGCTGCGCGGCGGCAAGCACGCGGTACGCCGCGAAAAGGGAGAGCAGGAACATGAGCGATATCAACGGCAGCAAGCCCACGAATTTCCCTCTCGACGAGAGTAAACTGGATTTCAAAATACCCCGCACGGACGCTCCGCGCGAAAACGTCCTCAAGCTCGGCAGTATGATCACGAACCGCATCGGCCTCAAGGCCACGGCGGACGACCCCGAGTACTGGGGCCTTGCCGGCGTGATGACCGACGAGATGGTCGACGTCGCGCTCAAGATGGGCGTGCGCAAGCCCAAGACGACCGAGCAGTTGATGAAGCTCACCAAAATGGAGCGCGAGCCGCTCGAAAAGCTCCTGACGGAGATGGCGTGGACAGGCATCATCGAGTACAACTGGGAGAACCTGGACGGCAAGAACCCCAAGCATGAAAAGCGCTGGGTGCTGCCGCTGTTCGTCCCCGGCAGCGCGGAATTTCTGAACATGCGCAAAAGCCAGATCGACGAGCATCCCGAGGTCGCGGCGTTCTTCGAGCGCATGACGATGCTCCCGCTCGAAAAGATCACGCCCATGGTGCCGCCGGGAGGCGCGGGCATCGGCATGCACGTCATCCCTGTGGAAAAGGCCATCGAGACAGAGAACGAGTCCGTTGACTTAGAGCACATCTCCTACTGGCTCAGCAAGTACGAGGGCAAGTACGCCAAGAGCATGTGCTCCTGCCGCGCTAGCCGCGCCAAGCTCGGCGAGGGCTGCGGCGACGACGCCGAAAGCTGGTGCATCGGTGTGGGCGACATGGCCGACTACATCGTCGAAACACAGCGCGGCGAATACATCACGAAGGACGAAGCGCTCGAAATTTTCAAAAAGGCCGAGGACAACGGCTTTGTCCACCAGATCACGAATATCGACGGTGAGCAGAAAATTTTCGGCATCTGCAACTGCAACGTCAATGTCTGCAACGCGCTGCGCACATCGCAGCTGTTCAACACGCCGAACCTGTCGCGCAGCGCGTATGTTGCGAGCGTCGAGAGCGAGAAGTGCGTCGCCTGCGGCCGCTGCGTCGAAAACTGCCCCGCGGGCGCGGTCAAGCTGGGACAGAAGCTCTGCACGAAGGACGGCTACATCGAATATCCCCGTCAGGAATTACCCGACGATGTCAAGTGGGGGCCGGAAAAGTGGAGCATCGACTACCGCGACAGGAACCGCATCAACTGCTACGATACCGGCACCTCGCCGTGCAAGACGGCTTGCCCAGCGCACATCGCGGTGCAGGGCTATCTGAAGCTTGCCGCGCAGGGCAAGTACCGCGAAGCCTTGCAGCTCATCAAGCGCGAAAATCCGTTCCCCGCGGTCTGCGGCCGCATCTGCAACCGCCGCTGCGAGGATGCCTGCACGCGCGGTACGGTCGATCAGGCCGTCGCCATCGACGAGGTCAAGCGCTTCATCGCCCAGCAGGACCTGAACGCGGAAACGCGCTTTGTGCCCGAAAAGGTCATCCCAAAGGTCGACGGCGAATTTTCCGAGAAGATCGCCGTCATCGGTGGCGGCCCCGCGGGCCTGTCGTGCGCATACTACCTCGCTGAAAAGGGCTACCGCCCGACGGTGTTTGAAAGGGAAGCGCGTCCCGGCGGCATGCTGATGAACGGCATTCCGAGCTTCCGCCTTGAAAAAGACGTGGTGGAGGCAGAGATCGACATCTTGCGTGAACTCGGTGTCGAGTTCCGCTGCGGCGTGGAGGTCGGAAAAGACGTGACCATCGCGCAGCTGCGCGAGCAGGGCTATCAGGGCTTCTATGTGGCCGTCGGCCTCCAGTCCGGCGGCAAGCTGAACATCCCCGGCGGCGACGCGGACGGCGTCATGGCGGGTATCGACTTTATGCGGCAGGTCAACCTGCATGAAAAGAAGACGATTTCCGGTAAGGCCGTCGTCATCGGCGGCGGCAACATCGGCGCGGACGTTGCGCGCACGGCGGTGCGCTGCGGCGCGGAGAGCGTTGACCTCTACTGCTTAGAGGCTTACGACGATATGCCGATGGGCGAGGAAGACCGCAGCGAGTGCGAGCGCGACGGCATCACCGTCCACGCCGGCTGGGGCCAGACCGAGATCGTGGTGGAGGACGGCAAGTGCGCGGGCATCAGGTTCCGCAAGTGCACGCGCGTCAAGAACGACGAGGGCCGCTTCGCACCTGAGTTTGACGACAGTGTGAGCGAGCAGGCCGAGTGCACGACGGTTCTCTACTGCATCGGCCAGAAGGTCGACTGGCGTGAGCTGCTCACCGGCACCGCTGTTGAGTTCAACCCCAACGGCACGGTCAAGGCAGACCCCGTCACGTATCAGACGGCGGAAAAGGATATCTTCGTCGGCGGCGACGCTTATACGGGTCAGAAATTTGCCATCGACGCCATCGCTGCGGGCAAGGAGGGCGCGATCTCGCTGCACCGTTTTGTCCAGCACGCGACGCTGACGGTCGGCCGCAACCGCCGCCAGTTCATTGAGCTCGACAAGGAGCGCGCGCTCATTCCCGTCAATTACGACACAACGCCGCGCCAGCGCATCGGCTATAACGAGGCGCTGCGCAGGACGTTTAGCGACGAGCGCGTCGCGTTTACCGAAGAGCAGATCAAAAAGGAGACCGCGCGCTGCCTTAGCTGCGGCGCGAGCATCGTCGACCCGAACAAGTGCATCGGCTGCGGCGTCTGCACGACGAAGTGCGCGTTCGACGCCATCCACCTGCACCGCGAGAGACCGGAGTGCAGCAAGATGTACGCCTGTGAGGACAAGATGAAGGCCATCCTGCCGTACATGATCAAGCGTGAGTTCAAGATCAAGCGTGCGGCGAGAAAGAGCAAGTAATGCACGAGCTGGGCATTGTCTTCCACGTCATCAAGAGCGTGGAAAAGATCGGAGAGGAAAACGGCCTGACGAACGTCGCGTCCGTGACGCTCGAGCTCGGCGAGGTGTCCGGTGCGATCCCGCACGAACTCGAAAGCTGCTGGAACTGGGCAGTCAAGAAGACCGAGCTTTTACCGGAGGCCGCGCTCAAGATCGAGACCATCCCCGCCGTTACGTACTGCGAGGGCTGCGGGCGCGACTATCCCACGGTGCAGTTTGGCCGCACCTGCCCGCACTGCGGCAGCGAAAAAACGTGGCTCAAGCAGGGTAGCGAGATCAACTTAAAGGAGATCGAGGCGATATGACAGAACCCTATAAGATCATCGAGGTGAAGGAGAGCGTCTTCGCCGACAACGACCGCGAGGCCGCGCGCCTGCGCGTGCAGCTCAAGCAGGACAGAACGTTTCTGCTGAACCTGATGTCCTCGCCGGGCAGCGGCAAGACGACGACGCTGCTGCGCACGCTTGAAGCGCTCAAGGATGAGCTGCGCATCGGCGTGATGGAGGCGGACATCGACTCCGACGTGGACGCGAAGACTATCGCGGACGCGGGCGTCAAGTCCATCCAGCTCCACACGGGCGGCATGTGCCACCTCGATGCAAGCATGACGGAGCAGGGCCTCAAGGAGATCGGCACGAAGGACTTGGACCTCGTCGTGCTCGAAAACGTCGGCAACCTCGTCTGCCCCGCGGAGTTCGACACGGGCGCGGTCAAAAACGCGATGATCCTCTCCGTGCCGGAGGGGCACGATAAGCCGCTCAAGTACCCGCTCATCTTCACTGTGTGCGACGCGCTCATCATCAACAAGATCGACGTGCTGCCGTATTTTGACTTCGACATGGAAAAGGTCGTCGAATACGCGCACATGCGCAACCCAAAGCTCAAGATATTCCCCCTCTCCGCCAAAACCGGCGAGGGCGTGGACGCTTGGTGTAATTGGCTGCGCGAGCAGGTGCGCGCTTGGAACGGGTGAGAAAAGAGAAAGAGATGTACCGCAAGGTACATCTCTTTTTTGTTATGCGTCCAGCCGAAAGACCGACGGGTAAATTTGTCCGTCCCTGAATTCGAGTACGCCGTAGGTCGGGCGGCGAGGATCGCCGATCGAACCGGGATTCATCATCATCGGCCGCGACGCCGCGTCCACGAGCGGCACGTGCGTGTGGCCGAAGAGCAGAATGTCGGCGTTCATCTCGAGCGCGCGGTACTGCGCGCGGAGAAGTCCGGTCTTCACCCCTAACGTGTGCCCGTGCGCGATGAGCACGCGGTGATCGTCCAGAATCAGCACGCGCTCAAGCGCTTCAAAGCGCCCGAAGTCGCAGTTGCCGGGGACCTGCTCGAGCGGCAGGCTGGGGAAAAGTTCACGCAGCTCCTCGACATCGCGCCAGCCGTCGCCAAGATGGATGATGCCCTGCGGCTTTACGAGCTCCACCGCGCGCACCATGTTGTCGACATTGCCGTGCGAGTCGGATAGTACCAAGTATTTCATAGCGCTTACAGGAACTTGTCGAGCTCGCGCTCGACCTCATCCATCTTCTTGATCTGCGGCTTGTCGATGCGGTAGCCGCCCTTGACGACCATGTCGAGCTCACGCAGCGCGCTCAAATTCCGGAGCGGATCGTTTGCGCAGACGATCAGGTCGGCCTGCTTGTCCGCCTCAATGCTGCCGGTCAGATCACCGATGCCCGCGAGTCGGGCATTGAGTTTCGTCGCGCTGTAGAGCGCGAACGCGGGCGTCACGCCGCAGTATTTGACGAAATAGTGCAGCTCGCGCCACATGTCGTAATGCGTGATGTACGGGCAGCCGACGTCCGTGCCGAGACCGACCGGCACGCCCGCGGCGAGGTTTGCCTTTGCGAGCGCGACGATGCCGTCGAAGACGATCTTGCCGTTTTCCTGCTGCTCATACGTCGCGTGCGAAATGCTGCGGTCGAAGAGCGCGTAGGGCAGGGCGGGGGAAATGGTCAAAATTTGGAACGCCTTGCGCTGCTTGAAGAGCGTGATCATTTCATCGCTTGGCTGCGCGCCATGCTCGATGGAGTCGACGCCGTTTTGCAGCGCGACCATCACGCCCTCAGGGCTCTCAACGTGCGCCGCGACGATCATGCCGAGCGAATGTGCCTTGTCGCACGCGGCCTTGACAAGCTCGGGCTGCATGCGCAGCACGCCCGGCTCGCCCACGACTTCGGCGTCCAGCACGCCGCCGGTGATCATCAGCTTGATGAGATCGGGCTTTTCGGCGGCAATCTTTTCGACGAGCGCCGCGGCCTCTTCGGCGGAGTGCGCCTCGTAGGCGAGCGAACCCGCCATGTGCCCGCCGGGGACGGAGACCGCCATGTTCGACGCCAGCACGCGCGGGGCAAGAATTTTGCCCGCCGCGGCGAGGTCGCGAATTTTCGTGTCGTAATCGGCGACGCCGCCGACTGTGCGGATGGTCGTGACGCCGGAGAGCAGCTCGGTTTTGGCGTAGCCCTCGCACATGCTGACACCGATCCTGTTCGTCAGCGCGCAGAAGGTGATGAGCTTGACGAGCTTTTTGGGGTCGCTCGCCTTCTTCTTGGGCCGGCCCGAGGCGGGCAGATGCACGTGCATGTTGATGAGACCCGGCAGCACATATTTTCCGCCGAGGTCGACTGCCTCATAGCCCGCGGGGATATGCTGTGCGTCGACGATCTCGCTGATCTTCTCTCCGGCGATGCACACGGCCTTGCCCGTCTGCGGCTCCATGTGCTCAGAGCCGTCGAGAAGCACGCAGTTTGTCAATGCGTACTTTTTGTCGTTATGGTACATCGGAGTGTTCGCCTTTCCTGTTATCGAATCTGGCCGCTGCCGGTGATGACATATTTATAGGTGCTCAGCTCGTCGAGCCCCATCGGGCCGCGCGCGTGGAGCTTCTGCGTCGAAATGCCCATCTCGCAGCCGAGGCCGAACTCCCCGCCGTCGGTGAAGCGGGTGGAGACGTTGACGTACACCGCCGCGCTGTCGACCTCGTCGACAAAGCGGTCGGCCGCGGCTTGGTTCTCGGTCACGATGCAATCGCTGTGGTGCGTCGAGTGATGCTGGACATGCGCGATGGCCGCATCCAGATCATCTACGACCGCGACGGCGAGAATGTAATCGAGAAATTCCGTGTCGAAGTCGAGCTCCGTTGCCGCCGTGCCGGGAATGATCTCCGCCGCGGCTTCGTCGAGCCGCAGCTCGACGGGGACAAGGCCCGCTTCTCTACGCTTGTCGACAAGCGCGGCCTTGAGCTTGGGGAGAAATTCCTTTGCAATGTCGCGGTGGACAAGGCAGACCTCCTCCGCGTTGCAGACGGACGGGCGGCTCGTCTTGGCGTTTTCGATGATCTTTACCGCCATGTTGAGGTCAGCGTCCCTGTCGACGTACACATGGCAGATGCCCGTGCCGGTCTCGATGCAGGGAACGCTTGCATTTTCCACGCACGCGCGGATGAGCCCCTTGCCGCCGCGGGGGATCAGCAGGTCGACAAGGCCGTCCGCCGTCATCAATACCTGCGCGCTCGCATGCGTTGTATCCTCAACGATGTTGACAATGTCGGAATCGCCGCCGACGGACTCAACGCCCGCCTTGAGCGCCGTGACGATGGCGTGAGAGGAGCGATAGGCCTCCTTGCCGCTGCGCAGCATGCAGACGTTGCCGCTCTTGATGCACAGCGCCGCGGCGTCCGACGTGACGTTCGGGCGGCTCTCGTAGATGATGGCGACCAGACCGAGCGGCACCTGCCGCTTGGTGATGGTCATACCATTGGGGCGCTTGAACTGCGCGAGCGCGCGGCCCACGTGGTCGGGCAGCGCCGCGGCCTCGCGGATGCCCTCGGCCATCGCGTGGATGCGGCTCTCCGTCAGGGCGAGACGGTCGAGCATCACGTCGGAGATCGCGCCCTTCGCCGCCTCCATGTCCTTGGCATTTTCGCGCAGGATATCTTCGCTGTTGGCCTCAAGGCTCTCCGCCATCGCGAGCAGCAGCCGGTCCTTCTCCTCGGCGCTTGCGCTGCGGATGCTGCCCCAGGCAGCTTTTGTGCGTTCCAGAAGTTCGATCGTTGTCATGCTTCATCCCTCTTTGCCAAAAATCTTGTGCCCACGCGCTTGCCCGCGGCCACATCGTAGAGTACCTCGGGCGACTGGCCGTTGGCGATGACCATTTCGCAGCCTGCTGCCGTCGCCATCTGCGCGGCGCGGAGCTTGGTCGCCATGCCGCCGGTGCCGAGGTTCGACCCGCTGCCCCCGCCGAGCGAAATGATGTGCTCGTCGATCTTTTCCACCGTGTCGATGAGCTTCGCGTCGGGGTTCTTGCGCGGGTCTCCGTCGAAGAGCCCGTCGATGTCCGAAAGCAGAATGAGGAGGTCCGCCTGGATCGTCACGGCCACGATGGCAGAGAGCGTATCGTTGTCGCCGATGCCGAACTCCTCGGTGGAGATGGTGTCGTTCTCGTTGATGACCGGCAGCGCGCCGAGCTCTAAAAGCCGCGCGAGCGTGTTGTGGAAGTTCTGCTTGCGCACGCCGCCCTCTTCGATATCCGGTGCGGTGATGAGCAGCTGTGCCACGGTGTGGTTATACTCGGTGAAGAGCTTGTCGTAAATGTACATCAACTCGCACTGGCCGACAGCGGCGGATGCCTGCTTCGTCGGCACGTCTTTCGGCCGTTCGCTCAGGTTGAGCTTGCCAAAGCCCATGGCGATGGCGCCAGAGGAGACGAGGATGATCTCGTGTCCCATATTTTTAAGGTCGCTTAAAACCTTGCACAGCTTTTCCATACGCTGGATGTTCAGCCGCCCCGTGGGGTGTGCCAGCGTGGATGTGCCGACCTTGACGACAATTCTCATATCGTGATCCCTCCGATCAAAGCGGGCGCGCGATACGCGCGGACGCTGGAATTTGCCCTTTATTATACCGCGCCGATTTGCATTTTGCACTCTTTTTTTGCAAATTTTGCGCCGTAATGACACAGTAAAGTGAAAAAGCACAGGCGCGCGAAAGCGCGCCTGTGCTTTTTTGTGAGATTCTGCTTAAAACGGCTTTTTCGCGACCTCTAAGATCACGTCGAGCATGCCTTGGATCTGCGGGGTGATGACCTTGTTGCGGTGATAAAGCACCTGCCGCCACTGGCTCATCTGACAGTCGGCCACAGGGATGATGGCAAGGTTGCCCTTGTGAATGCTCATCTTCGCCGTGTAGCGCGGCAGCACGGAGAGATACTCTGGATTCTCGCGGATGAGCTTGAGCGCGAGCGTGTCGCTCTCGAGCTCCAAAAACGGCTCGACACTTAGATCCTGACGGGCAAGCTCGCGGTCGAACTGGTCGCGGTAGGGGTTGCCGTGGTTCATCAGGATGAACGGGTGCGACACAAGGTCGGCAAGGTGCACATCATCGCGGGCAGAGAGCGGGTTTTCCGTGTTCGTCACGATGACGACGTCCTCCTGCGCTTCGAAGACTTTGACAAACTGCGTGTCGAAGATCTGCTCATCGAGCGTGTAGATGATGTCGAGCTCATTCTTGACGAGCATTTCGGTGATGGAGGCGATATTGCCCGCGTGCAGGCTGATCTGCACGTGCGGAAAACGCTCGTGGTAGAGCGGCACGATGTTAGAGAACGAGGCGGTGAGCAGCGAATTGAGCGTGCCGACGCGCACGGTGCCGCTCAGCTCGGAATCCGACGAGGCAAAGGCGCTGGCACGCGCGATGGCGCTCACCACGTCGCGCGCGTAGGAGACAAAGTCCTTGCCGTACTGCGTGATGGAGACCGTTTTGCCGATGCGGTCAAAGAGCTGCACGCCCAGCTCGCGCTCGAGCTGCTGGATCTGCACCGTGACGGCGGACTGGGAATAATCCAGAGCTTCCGCCGCACGGGAGAAGCTCTTGAGCTCCGTGACTTTTAAGAATGTGACCAGGTTGCGGACTTCCATGGCTGTCCTCCGATTCAAATTTGTAATACATTTTCAAAAATATATTAGTGGAAATATCTTAATTTGTCAATAGACGCATTATAAAAAATAATGAGTCGGGCGAAAAAGTCGGCCGTGGACACACGGCCGGCTTTTTATGAAGGGGATCAGTCCTTGTACTCGTGGTGCAGCAGCTCGTGCGCGCGCTCATTGAGACCCGCGGCATACATCGCGTCGAGGACGGGGTTGCGCTCGCTGCGCTTGAACATCGCGCTGCGGTCGATCTCGTACAGGCCGTGGGCGCGCTTGAGCTTGGTGCTCATCAGCGCGTAGGGCTGGCCCGCGCCGCCGACGCAGCCGGTGCGGCAGGACATGACCTCGACCAGGTCGACCTCGACCTCGCCGTTTTCGATTTGATCGAGCAGCTTTGCCGCGTTGGCAAGGCCGTGGGCCAGGGCGACGCGCACGTCGCGCCCGTTAACGGGGATGGTCACAAAGCGGACGGCCTCCGTGCCGCGAAGACCGCTGTGCTCGAGCATGCGCAGGACGTTTTTGCTCTTGTCGGGCAGGCAGCAGCGGAGCACCGCCTCTGCCACGCCGCCGGAGGTGCCGAAGATCTCGGCCGCGCCGCTGCCCATGCCGAACGGCAGGTCGGGCGACTCCTTTTCGAGCATCTGGAAGCGGATGCCGGATTCCTTGATCATCTTGATGACCTCCTGCGTGGTCAGCACGAGGTCGACGTTCGGTACGCCGTCGCGGCGGAATTCCTCGCGTCCGGCCTCCATTTTCTTGGCTGTGCAGGGCATGATGGCGATATGGAAGGTCGTGCGGCCGTCGGCGGCGTCCTTTTCGCGGTACTTGTCCTTTAAGACCGTTGCGAACATTTGCATAGGCGAGAGTGCGGAGGACAGGTTCTTGATGAACTGCGGGCGCTCCTGCTCCACATAGCGCACCCAGGACGGGCAGCAGGATGTCATCAGCGGGAGATTTTCGCCCGTTTCCAGGCGGCGGAGGAATTCCTTCGATTCCTCGCGCACCGTGAGGTCCGCGCCGAAGATCGTATCGTAAATTTCGTCCGCGCCCATGATTTTGAGCGCCGTGACGAGCTTGTCGAGCACATTTTCGCCCGCGGGCAGACCATAGGCCTCTCCGATGGCGACGCGCACGGCGGGCGCGATCTGGATGACGACACGCTTTTGCGGGTCGTGCAGGGCACGCCACGCCGCGCCGATGTCGTTTTTGACGGTGATGGCGCCGGTCGTGCATACGGCGGCGCACTGGCCGCAGCTGACGCAGTGCGTGGTCGAGATGGGCTGGTCGTCGCCCGCCTCAATGTGCAGCCCGGGGCCGCGGCCGGCAAAGTGCAGGATGCTCATGCCCTGAACCTCCTTGCACACGCGCACGCAGTCGCCGCAGAGGATGCATTTGTTGAGGTCGAATGTGACCGCAGGGCTTGAAAAGTCCATCGGTACATGCTCGCGCGTATCCTTGAAGTGAACGTGATGGATGCCGAAGCGCACGGCCATCTCCTGCAGACGGCAGGAGCGGTTTTTTTCGCAGGCGGTGCAGTCGCGGCAGTGCGAGGCAAGCATCAGCTCCAGTATCATGCGGCGGTATTTGAGAAGGCGCGATGTGTTGGTGCGGATGCGCATGCCGTTTTTCGGCTTGGTCGTGCAGGCGGCGTCGATCTTGCCGGTGTCCAGATCCTCGACCATACACATGCGGCACGCGCCGTAAACGGAAAGGTCGGAGTGGAAGCAGAAGTTCGGCAT
>OJKP01000570.1_pt1 | contig 26813 bp, 25 predicted proteins | sample 1596521 | NCBI WGS metagenome assembly OJKP01 (sample SAMEA4350130, study PRJEB24818) | metagenome | biome: human; feature: gut; material: faeces | place: Denmark | collected 2013-09
ACGAATAACCAGTCAATCGTAGCTAATAAAGGGCTAAAAACGGCAAAAAAGATGAAGGACGGTGAAGGGTGGTGAAGGGTTGAATTTTACCTTTCATCCTCAAATCCTCTGTGTTTATCAGCATTCCAGGCGAAAAGATGAAGGGTGAAGGGTAAAATCGTATTTCGATTTTAATTTTTCTCTACTATAAAGATTTTTCCAAACAACTACCACCGCTATTTTTATATAAAAACCAATACAAACATTTTCTATAATAAGGAAATCAGAGAACAAAACGCCAAGCAGATATTCTTGACTCACCAAAGTCGAAAAGTGCCTAAGGAAGGGCACTATTGTGCCAAGGTAAGGGCACTTTTGCGCCCGGGCAAGAGCACTTTTGTGCCTCCGATAAACGACAAGGGAGTCCAAGTAAGACACGACCCGTATCTCCGAAACACAGATTCCTATCTTTCGGAGATACGAGTCGTAAACAAGTCATTTGTACTAGGATACAAGCGATATTGATTTCTTTAAATCTTACTGATTGCTCATAACATGCTGATAGTCAACACCAATTAGGAAGGTGAAATGACGAAAGAAACAAATTAGGAACAACAAAATCAAGAAACCCCAAAATGAAAGGAATAATATTGTGAAATACTCATTTATTTGCATGTTTCGTAAATGTTTTGAGAATATTTTTCCTTTTTCTGAAACTATTATCGTACTTTTGCAAGCGTATTTACTTATTTTATAATAATGTATGGCAAAGAAGATGATGCTCGACTATCCCGACTACAACAACGACATCATTTCTGCCGAATGTGGCTTCTCTTCACGCTCCTATCTTTATCGCATATTCAAAGAGAAAGAAGGTTGCTCCCCAACTGTCTGGAGAGCAAAAATACATCATAAGTAACCCGACAAAGGGCATATAATTATATGGTGATGTTGCGATAGTACCGCCCTAACTATATAAAAACAGGTAGTTAGGGCGGTGGTATCGTCTATAAGTCCGCCCTAATTATATCAAAAAAGGTAGTTAGGGCGGTGGTATCCTTGCAGAATTCATTTTTTTTATTTATCTTTGCACCGGTAAGATTGAGTATAAATGAAATAAAATCAGGAATTATGGATGCAAACGGAATAATAGGACGTGAATATGAGCAGAAACTCATTCTGGAACGTTGTAATAGCTGCAAGGCAGAACTGATAGCAGTCTATGGTCGTAGGCGTGTAGGAAAGACTTTCCTGGTTCGGAAAATGTTCAACGACCAGTTTGCCTTTTCGTTTATAGGTATGTATGAAGTGAGCCGTGCTGTACAGCTGGAGCAGTTTCGTATGGCACTGACGCAGTATGCTAAAAAATCTGTGCCGAGATTGAAAACCTGGTTTGAGGCATTTGCCGCTTTACGTAAATATCTTTCGGGGTTATCTCAGCAGGAGCCGATAGTTCTGTTCTTTGATGAGTTGCCTTGGATGGATACGCCCAAAAGCAATTTCATCGCAGCCTTCAGCTATTTTTGGAATTCATGGGCCTCTATGGTCCCTCAGCTGAAACTTATCGTCTGTGGTTCTTCTACCACGTGGATGTTGGCTAAGTTTATAGGCGATAAGGGCGGATTGTATGGTCGAGTAACCCGTCAGATCTATCTGGCTCCCTTCTCTCTGGGCGAGACAGAGCAGTTCTTAAACGGATTGAAAGGGCTGGCTCTTACCCGCCAGCAGGTGTTGGATGTGTATATGATACTGGGTGGTATTCCTTATTATCTTGATATGCTGGAGCGTGGTGTTCCATTAGACGTGTGCATCGACAGACTGTTTTTCTCGCAGGATTCACCATTGCGTGGAGAATTCGATTTCCTCTTCCGTTCCCTCTTTAATGACTCCAAGCATTATCGCAAGATAGTAGAGGTGCTTTCAGAAAAAATGAAGGGTATGACCCGCAAGGAATTGATGGATGAGTTGAAACTGAAAGGTGGTGGACAGTTGTCTGAAATCCTGGAGAATCTGAAGAAATGCGATTTTATCAGGAAATATTCTACCATAGGAAAAAGTGAAAGGGATGCCCTTTATCAGTTAACAGACTTATACTCATTGTTCTATACCCGTTTTGTGGCAAACAACAGTGGGCAGGATAAGAACTTCTGGAGTAATATGCGTAATTCTGGAAGTAGAACCGCCTGGAGTGGTTATGCTTTTGAACAGGTATGTCTGCATCATATTCCACAGATAAAGAAGGCTTTAGGTATTTCTGGTGTTTTGGCGAATGTTTATTCCTGGTCTTGCCGTCCTTTTGTAGATGCTACCGGTGCAGAATGGAGAGGAGGTCAGATTGACATGCTGATAGATCGTGCTGATGGAGCTATCAATATCTGTGAGATGAAATATGCCAAGGATGAGTTTGTGATAGATGCCGGCTATGAGCAGCGGCTGCGTGACAGGATGTCTTCCTTCTCTGTGGCGACCAAGACGAAGAAGGCATTGCTGCATACCTTCATCACTACTTATGGGGTGAAACAGAATATGCATAGCGGATTGGTGAATAGTGAGGTAAGGATGAATGATCTTTTTGAAAAAGCAAACACCTAAGTGGGGCAAGTGGACACCTTTTTCCGAAGAAAAACACTATTTTTGCACCATGGAAAATATGATAGAGACTTTCACGAAAGAGGAACTGGCTATTTTTATAGTGGCATTGTTTCTTCTGTTGTTCGCTATAGTCATGAGCTATGCCATGGTTCAAGACTATAGGATATATCTTGATGAAAACTACAAGGCTCGCTACAGCTTCTGTGATTTCATCAAGAGAGGAAGATATTATATCTATCTGTTTCTCAGACTGACTTTCGTCATCATCCTGGGAATGACAGTATATATAATGGCAATGAGAGAATATGTGTCTTCGGTGGATAATGCCGCTACATAGTGGCAAGATTGGTAATGGTGGTTACACCCGTGAGCAGGTTAATGGTGGCGAAGTGGGCAGATACAATGCCAACGCTGGTGGCGAGAAGCTTTACCACAAGGTTAAGTATGGTGAGACTCTGAATTCCATCGCCGAGAAGCGTGGTGTAACAGTAGATCAGATTTGACGCCTCAACGGTTACAAGAAGGATAAGAAGCTGACTCCAGGTCAGATTATCCGCTACTCTTAATCTTAGGGCTTTACAACAATACTTTTTCAATAACAACCATAAAGCAGGAATCTCTGGGAGGAGGTTCCTGCTTTTTTCGTTATATAATCATTTCAGGAGAGGCTAACGTTAATGTTGTTGAAAAAAAGAGAATAGGTTGTATTTTCAATAGAAAATATTACCTTTGCAATATTGATATGCATAGCTCGCTTTCTTGTGAAAGAGAATCTCCAAATACTCCACGATTTGCTATCACGAAGTTGCAAATCCATATATTAGCACTTTTTTTCAGTCATAAAAGTTCTACAAAAATCATTCTATTTGCAAACCTTAACCATTTTGAAACATATTTATTCTCAAAAAAGATGTAATTTTGCACCCGAAATTATAACAGGTAAACTCTTATCATAAGAGTTGTATAAAAAGATTGTATAATTCAAGGATAAAAACATCTTCTGGAAATAAGATAAAGAGGAAAAAACTCAGTACTTTAGTAAAAGAAGATTGGATAATATCCGTTTCAACTATCAATAATACATTAGTACAAGTAAAATTATTCAACTATAATAAGAATATTAGATCATGAAAATGATGAGAAAAAATAGTAACCATCTCTTGATAGAGATTTCTAATTGTGGGGGGGTAATTTTGCTCTTCAACATTTAAAGTCCCCTAATCTTAAATACCAAGATTTTAATTTTCCCTAAATCTATCAAAATTCCGTTTTCTGGAGGTTCGTTTTATTAGATAAAATCCCTTTTTATCTTCTGTCATAAGGCAGAGGCAGGGATAGTACGACCATTTCTAACGTTTTAAACGTTCTATTCTGTTATAAGTAAAAATTTAAATACTTTCTAAGTAATTCCAATATAATTTAGATCTTCAGTTTAACTCATTTATTTGTCTTATGAAAATCAATTTTTTTAAAGCTGCCGTGCTGGTAGCCGTTATCTTTATGTTGCTTCCTTTGAAGGCAGTAGGTCAGGCAAATACCTACTACGACAAGGGACAAGAGGGTGCAACACCAAATCGCACCCCGTTGAAATCACGTATGGCACTCGTAGGCCATAACTGTATGGTAAGCCGTCTGTCTGATGGTATTGCCGTTGGTTCAGGTTCCAAAAATCTCTCTTATTTATGTGACGAGAATCTTGACAACTGCTACACAATTCCAAGTGTAGCAAACGTTAACCTTATTATCGGATCGCCTATTGTCGCTGTGAAAGACCTGAAACACTACATCGACAAAGACACAAAGGCTGGTTTCAAAATTTCTGGTGAAAGCAGCTTGTTGAAGCTCGATGTTCTGAAAACAAATTACCAAATTCGTTTCTACAAAGATGGAAAGACTTTGTTGACATCTGATATTGAACAGCTTGGCTTCTCTGTGCTTGAACTGACTCTTGGTAGTGTTAGTTTAGACAACAATCTCGTAGATATCGTTGCTGCCAAACAGCCTACAGAAGACTATGATGAGATTGCGCTCATCGGAAAAAGCGGCGTGAATATTGATGCAGTAAACGGTCTGAAGATTTATTATGCTTTCGTGGGTGATGCGGAATATTCGTTGACGAAAACGAAAATCAAACAATACGACAAGAATATTACATTAAATGCAAAATCAAGCACTCATCCGACAGATTTGCCATTGATAGGTAACCTGAATTACCTAAACAGAGATCTTATAGACGATGACCTTTCAAATGGCATCGCAATTTCTGCACTCTTGCAGCTTGGCTCTTCTGGTTATGCACAAGTCATTGCTAATAATGGAAAGAGCACAGAAACATTCCCTGCAGGAACAGAAGCTGGCTTTGTGTATAGCGATGGAGCTCTGATTGGTGCAGGCGTAACTCCTGTCATTTATCTTCTTGATAAGAATGGCAATAAGATTTACGAAAAAGCTATAAAAACAACCGTGCTGTCTGTTTCTATAGGTGGCGAACAAAAGAAAGTATCCATTAAGGCTCCTGTTGATTTCTCAGGCATCAAATTCAGAACAATGGGAGTGGAAGTTGCTAATGGTGTCACTGCAAATTATGCCTTCATCATTCCAAAGCCCGAATCAGCAGGCCATCAATGCGAGATGAATCCTACTGCCAGTCTCGACCTCTGCAACTGCGACTCTCATTATCAGCTCAAATGGGATAAGAAAAACTTCCCAAATGTAAAATGGGAAGAAGCAGAAACTTTACCAAATGGAGTTACATTCGACTCAAACAACAACACGCTCGACTTCAGCGAAACAGATAGCTACAAGAATGGTACAGGCAAGAAAGTGACTGTAAAAATGAAACTGACGAACCTTGCATGCGAGAATAAATGTTCACAAACCATCACTATCAACTATGGCGGCTCTACCGAGCAGAAGCCTGAAGATAAGAAGAAGGAAACTGTGCTCTATAATGCCGATCCTGCAAATCCTATATATGAATTAGGTGGAGGCACAAGCGCAGGTATCAACCTTCTGACTTTCGTCAAGAACTCATCCAACATCATTTCGTCTAAGCTCAACAGTTATGCCTCTTTTTTCGGAGGTGTTACTATCGGAGATGCTTATATTTGTGGCGTTAAGAAAAAGAATGGTAAAATCTTTGATGAAACAAATGCTCGCCAAAGCGGTGAACGCCAGGTTGGTTTCGTAGTAACAACCAAAACTGCCCTGCAAGCAAACGTACTCGATATGTTTAACGTCAGACTTTACAATAATGGTGAAGAGGTAAAAGGCGGCATTGTTTCATCTGCCATCGCAGCCAATCTGATTGGCAGTCAGGATACACATAAGGTTAGATTTTCTATCAAGGTACCTGCAAGTACTATCTTTGACGAAATCCGCCTCTATACTTCTGGTGTGTTAGGCGCAGACCTCAGCGTGATGAACATCTACTATGCTTATACAGCCGATGCGGATGCCGTTCTCGACGACCCATTGGAGCACGCAGAAGTCATTTCATTCGATAATACCAATGCCACTATCAACCAAGCAAGAACTCAGTCTATCGCAGTAGCAAATTTGGGCAATGGCCTGAAAGACATTACCAACTGTATTGATAGTGACCCAGACAACACAACTATTTTCCCTGGAGGAGTGAATGCTGTGGGAGGTTCGGTTCTCGCCATAAAATTAGGTGTTACCGCAACGCGCAATAAGCAGCTCGTAGTTGTTGTGGACAAAAAAGCCTTTGGCTTGGGTGTTGATGTGATTAATGCCCTCGTTGTAAAAACTTATAATAAGGGTGGTGAAAAGCCTGTTGAAACATTCAGCGACTGGAGCATACTCGGAGCCAACGTCATTACTTTGGGAGATAAAGGCTACATCTTTATCAATCCGAAATCAGACTACGATGAAGTGGTAATAACACAAGGCGAAGGTGTAAAGGCTCTCAACAACTTGGCGGTATATGGACTTTATCTACGTAACGACAAGGATGGAGATGGAACACCTGATGATGATGAACTCGCAGACGACTGCAAGCAAGACCTCGTTTTCCAGGAGACCGTACCTCTCCACGAGAAAAGCCAGAAGAAATACAAGGAAAATCTGACGATGTATTTCCAGCGCTCTTTCGTGATTGGTGATGATGAAGATAAATGGAACTCACTCATCATGCCTGTAAGCTTGACCAAAGCACAGTTTACCCAAGCCTTTGGCGAAACGGCACAGCTTGCTCAGGCAAACAAGGTTTATGAAGCAAACAACGGCAATTTGGTCATCGGATTCAGTCTGGTGAAGGAAACTGATGCGCAAAGCCCATATCTGGTTGCCAACAAGCCTTACATCATAAAGGTCGCTAGAGAATTTATAAAAAAACATATAATAAAAGAAAATACCCCCCTGCAGACTATCGATGCAGGAGCTTTAACGGGTCAGGTTTATACTGTGGACAATTCGCTCGCAGCTGGTGGCATAAGCTACACATATGACGAAGCCACAGGAGATGGTCCTGTAAGCGTCGACTTCCCTCCTGTAGATAAAACCATCACAAACAAATGGGGTATGAAGGGCTTGACGTTTAAGGGCAGCTATGACAATCATCAGAACCTTGGTGAATACAACTACATCTGGAACAATGGTGACCTCTACCTCACCAAGAACAACCATTGGATGAAGGGCTACCGCTGCTGGCTCGCTCCTACTTGGAATGGTTCTGCTACAGGAAATGCCAAGCTCCTCACCTTCGGTTTCGGCAATGGTGAAACAACCGGTATCGACATGCCTTCTATGGGCAACACCTCTGGAAGCACCAAGGTGTATAACCTGAATGGTCAGAGAGTAGATAATATGCTCGGCGTTCAGCCAGGCATCTACATCGTGAATGGCAAGAAGGTGGTTGTGAAATAAAAAGTGATTTTAGAAACTATGAGTTGTAAAAGAATCCAAAGGAAAATAGACATTATGAATAAGAAAGAATATATAGCTCCAACTATCAAGATTACAGTCTGCGATCTGCAGGATAGTTTCCTCTCTAGTTCTCCCAATATGCAATGGCAGCCAGGACAAACTGGTCCGACACCGGGCATCAAGGAAGAAGGAAAAGATGGAGAACTTCCAGATGAAATAACTGGTTCGAAAGAACATAACGGCTGGAGCGGCAGTTGGAATGACAGCTGGGATTAAAGCAGAATACTGCTATATGAAAATATAAGCCTGATTTCAGGCTCAACCTTAAAAGAGGGTGTATCAAACGAATTTGTTTTGGTACACCCTTTTAGTTTTAGATACTTTAGAACCTGAAAGCATATTTTCGCATTTTATAACCATTACTCAAGAATCCCCAAATCTTTTTGACCAAATACCAGAAGAATCCCCAAATGTTTATACCGACATAGCGGAAATTGCTACAAAAAACGGAAATTTGAAAAGCGAAACGAGAAAAGCCCTTCACCCTATCAGCATAAACATCTGATAAACAAGCACTTACAAGCACAATAACTTAAAATCACCCTTCACCACCCTTCACCACCCTTCATCTCAATCTAAAAGACGCATTTAGCCTAAAAACCTACTATGAAGGCTAAATTGGTCGTCTATTAAGGTAAGCTCTGGTCTTAATAGACGACTGTATAGACTCATAAGATGAAGCTAAATCAGAAATAATATGTATATATTTTTCATAACCAACTAAATTTCAAATCTAACGAATAACCAGTCAATCGTAGCTAATAAAGGGCTAAAAACGGCAAAAAAGATGAAGGACGGTGAAGGGTGGTGAAGGGTTGAATTTTACCTTTCATCCTCAAATCCTCTGTGTTTATCAGCATTCCGGGCGAAAAGATGAAGGGTGAAGGGTAAAATCGTATTTCGATTTTAATTTTTCTCTACTATAAAGATTTTTCCAAACATCTGCCACATCTATTTTTATATAAAAACCAATACAAACATTTTCTATAATAAGGAAATCAGAGAACAGAACGCCAAGCAGATATTCTTGACTTACCAAAGTCGAAAAGAGCCTAAGGAAGGGCACTATTGTGCCAAGGTAAGGGCACTTTTGCGCTCGGGCAAGAGCACTTTTGTGCCTCCGATAAACGACAAGGGAGTCCAAGTAAGACACAACCCGTATCTCCGAAACACAGATTCCTATCTTTCGGAGATACGAGTCGCAAACAAGTCATTCTGATTCGCCACTACCAGCAGCAGAATCAAGATACCGAGTCACTCAGAGGTTCCTCAATGGTAGTCTCACCGTCCATTACATTCTCACCTTATTAAATATATATAAGAATCGACAAGGCAATATAAAGAGTTACAGAATTTCTGCTTCATTTCTCTTCATAATGAGCGGATAACGTTCAGGATGCTTCAGGCTATCTATCTCCAAATCAACATCAAGCTTTGGCCATTCGATAGAATTTCTTCCACTCATTTTTACATCAAGAGCATCAGAAATACATGCGTGTTTCATCCAAGGAATACGATTATACGATACGAAATAATCGTTACCTTTCACGGAAAGCATGATTCCCTTATCGTTGATCATCAAGACGCTTACCGACATATCTTGTGAATTTGTATTTAAAATCGTCTCCATTTTCTCTAAGTATTTTTTCAATATAACTTAATTCTTTGCTACTAAATCCGAAGTTCTCAGCAAGTTCAATATCGGGTTCCAACCAATATTTGCATTCGTTTTCGGCTTTTATCACATGAATGTGTATTCGAGATTCCTCATTGGAATAAATCTTGAATGTATATCCATTTTGTTCTTTAAATTTTGGACTCATTTTCGATTTCTTTATTCGTTGGCAAAATTAATATTTTTTTCTGAAACAAACAAGAAAAAAATCAATTTGTAGGTATTTAGTTAGCGTTTTATCATAGTGTTTGTTCATCAGTGCTGGTGGAAGCCGAGTTTTAATAACGTTAAACGTTATTTCTTAGAATCTTACTGAACACACAACCAGCACTCACCAGCTCTACTTTGGTTACAATATACCTTCCAAAGCGGCTGGTGAGTTTTTATGTAATGTTTTCCTTAAGATAATTTCTTTCCTTTTTACAGGATTCCAAACAGTCGCAAGACATCATTCAGATTCGCCACTACCAGCAGCAGAATCAAGATACCGAAACCGACAAACTCGGCACGCTCCATGAACTTATCGCCTGGCTTGCGACCGGTAATAATCTCATACAACAGGAAGAAGACATGACCGCCATCCAATGCAGGAATCGGAAGGATGTTCATAAACGCCAGGATGATGCTCAGGAAGGCTGTCATCATCCAGAATGCATGCCAGTCCCACATGGATGGGAACAGACTGCCCAATGCGCCGAAACCACCTAAGCTCTTGGCACCCTCCTTGGAGAAGACATACTTCATATCGCCTACATAACCTGCCAAGACATTCCAACCATACTTGATGCCGGCTGGGAAACTCTCGAAGAATCCATAACTGATATGGGTTGGCTGGTAATCCATCATCACAGGATGATTGTAGAAACCTAACTTCACACCTTCGTCTGTGGACTCAAACTGTACTGCCAAGTTGAGGGTATCTGCAGCAGAATTCTTACCAACGCCTGCACGCAATACGGACAGGGTACCTGTAAGAGCCTTCAAACTGTCTTTAGGAGTCTGCGCTACGGAAAGCACATCCTCCACTCTGCCCAACTCCTCGGTCAACTCATTATAGGAATCCACCTTCTTGCCGTTGACGCTCAGGATGCGGTCGCCCTTCTTCAGACCAACCTTGGCTGCAGGAGAATCCTGCATCACGCTATCAATCTGCAACGGAACGAAGACCTCTACAAAACGAGGACTTTCCTTGATCATGTCGAGCATATTCAGGTCGCCTGGGGTCTGGATGCTCACCTTCTTACCATTGCGCAATACATCTACACGCTGCGCCTTGGAGAGGTCACGGAACAGGTCACCATCATAGGTCTTGAACTCACCCAAGTCCGTAGATAAGAGAATATCATGGTCCTGGAAACCTAATTTCTTGGCTTCGGTATTGAACTTCATACCCTGTTTCATGTCCTTGGTAGCCACATAGGTATCGCCCCAATGGAACATCACCATGGAATAGATGAAGAGAGCCAAGACGAAATTGACCAGCACACCACCTATCATGATGAGAAGACGCTGCCAAGCCGGTTTGCTACGGAACTCATAAGGCTGTTCTGGCTGCTTCATCTGTTCGGTATCGAAACTCTCGTCGATCATACCCGAAATCTTACAATAGCCTCCCAATGGCAACCAGCCCATTCCGTAAGTAGTATCTGAATTCTTTGGCTTGAACTCAAAGAGGTGGAACCATGGGTCGAAGAAAAGATAGAACTTCTCAACTCTTACACCGAAGAGTTTGGAGAAGAAGAAGTGTCCGCCCTCATGGAGCAGCACCAAGATGGAAAGCGAGAGCATCAGCTGCAACGCTTTGATCAAAAATACTTCCATTAATTATTGATTATTCTGATTATTGATTATACCTTATTATATATGATGCATCAGTTCGGTGGCGATGCGGCGAGCCTCGGCATCGGTCTGCAGATAGACGTCGAGGTCGGGCTGACTGTCGAAGGTGGCTTTCGCCATCACCTCTTCGATGATGTCTGCCATCTGCAGGAATCCACATTCGCCACGACGGAAGCCGGCATTGACGATCTCATTGGCTGCATTGACGATGCAGGACATATTACCGCCCTTGCGGATGGCGTCAAAGCAGAGTTGCAGACACTTGAACTTCTTGTAGTCTGGTTCGAAAAACTGCAAATCCTGGGTTTTGAAAAGGTCAAGACGTTCGCCCTTCAAAGGCAGGCGCTGAGGGAAGGAGAAGGCATACTGGATAGGCAGGCGCATATCCGGCACCCCCAACTGGGCTTTGACGGCTCCATCCATAAACTGTACGGCACTATGTACCACGCTCTGCGGATGGATGAGCACCTGTATCTTGTCGGCAGGTACGCCGAAAAGCCACTTCGCTTCCGTCACCTCAAATCCCTTGTTCATGAGGGAAGCAGAGTCTATGGTTATCTTGGCGCCCATATCCCAGGTAGGATGCTTGAGGGCATCGGCTGCCGTCACCTTCTCCAACTGCTCGTGGGTGAAATTGCGGAAAGGTCCGCCCGAACAGGTAAGGAGTATCTTGTCGATCTCGTTCTGATCCTCGCCCACCAAACTCTGGAAGATGGCACTATGTTCGCTATCCACCGGGAGGATAGGCGCATGATACTGCTGAGCCAACTGGCAGATGAGTTCACCTGCCACAACGAGGGTTTCCTTATTGGCCAGACAGATTTTCTTGCGGGCCTTGATGGCATGGATGGTTGGTTCCAGTCCAGAGAAGCCCACCATAGAGGCAAGCACCATGTCGATAGGATCAGCCTCCACGATGTCGCAGAGAGCCTGTGCACCTGCATAGACCTTGATGTCCGGTTCGTCGCGGAGCAGATCCTGCAGTTCCTCATAAAGTGTCTCATCGGCGATGACGACGGCAGCAGGATGAAACTTGTGCGCCTGGGCAGCCAGTTCCTTCACACGATGGTTGGCGGTGAGGCAATAGACCTCGTAAAGGTCGCTATGCTGTTCGATGACATCCAGCGCCTGTGTGCCGATGCTTCCCGTAGAACCGAGAATACATATCTGTTGTTTTTTCATTACTCTTCACTTAAATTACAGTTCCAGCAATCCTTCCGGAATCGCCATTCTGATTTCTTTCTTCTCTGCATTCACTTCCTCGATGAGGTCGTTGCTGGCAGGAATCAGCACTTCCTCTCCCTCCGGGGTAGTCACCTCGAAGAGGAGATTGATGGTAGAATCATCCACATGATCGATGGTGCCCACCACCTTGCCGGTAGGAATATCCACCAGTTGGAAACCGATGATTTCAGCCCAGCTCATGTGTTCACCATCGCTATCGGAAAGATGGCGCGGGAAATAAACCTCGCAGCCCGTATAGTTGCGAGCCTGTTCCTGCGTATCAATATCCTCAAACTTCACCAATACGTTTTCATCATTCTTGAAGCGGTATTCCTCCATATAGAAAGGAACGAGGATGCCATTGATGTCGAGCACGAGATACTCCGCATCCACACGGTCGAAAACATCATCTGTGATAGCGAAGGTGATTTCTCCCTTCACGCCGTGAGGCTTTCCGAGCTTACCTATCTTATATACATCGTCACGTCTTATCATACTTTACTTTGAATTTTGAACTTTATGATTAGTAAAGCAAATGAATTCTTCACTCTTCGTTCTTCACTCTTCACTTACCTAATCGCAGACACGGGTAATCTTGGCACCCAATGCGTTGAGACGGTTTTCGATGTCCTCATATCCACGGTCTATCTGTGCGATATTGGCGATACGGCTGGTTCCGTTGGCGCTCATGGCAGCTATCAGCAGGGCGATTCCGGCACGGATATCCGGACTCGTCATTCTGCCTGCACGGAGCGTGAGCTTATGGTCGTGACCTACCACCACGGCACGATGAGGGTCGCAAAGGATGATCTGCGCACCCATGTCGATGAGTTTATCCACAAAGAAGAGACGGCTCTCGAACATCTTCTGATGGAAGAGGACGCTACCGCGAGCCTGGGTAGCCACTACCAGCAGGACGGAGAGAAGGTCTGGAGTCAAGCCTGGCCAAGGAGCATCCGAGAGAGTCATGATGGTGCCGTCGATGAAGGAATCGATGACATAATGCTTCTGTTCAGGAATGAAGAGATCATCGCCCTCTACCTTGATTTTCACACCTAAGCGGCGGAAGGCATCAGGAATGATTCCTAAATTCTTGACCGATACGTCCTTGATGCGGACACCAGCGCCACACATGGCAGCCATTCCGATGAAGGAACCCACCTCGATCATATCCGGCAGAATGGTATGTTCGGCTCCATGCAGACTCTCCACGCCCACGATGGTGAGGAGATTGCTGGCGATACCGCTGATGCGTGCTCCCATCGCATTGAGCAGATGGCAGAGCTGCTGGATATAGGGTTCGCAGGCTGCATTATAGATGGTGGTAGTACCCTTGGCGAGCACGGAAGCCATGATGATATTGGCGGTACCCGTAACGGAAGCCTCATCGAGCAGCATATAGCAGCCCTTCAAGTGGTCTGCCTCTATCTGATAGACATTGCGCTCGTCATCATGCATAAACTTGGCTCCCAAGTACTTGAAGCCCAAGAAGTGCGTGTCGAGACGACGGCGACCAATCTTGTCGCCACCCGGCTTGGCAATCGTAGCCTTTCCGCAACGGCCCAAGAGCGGACCGATCATGAGCACGCTGCCACGAAGAGAGGAACATTTCTTCACAAACTCTATGCTGTCCAGATAGTCGAGATTGAGTTCATCGCTCTGGAAAGTATAGTCGTTGTGGCTGTTCTGTGTCACCTTGACTCCGATTTCTTTCAGCAACTTGATGAGATTGTTGACGTCGAGGATGTCCGGCACGTTCTTGATGCGCACAGGATCCTTAGTTAAAATCGTGGTACAGATGACCTCCAGGGCCTCATTCTTGGCACCTTGTGGAACAATCGTTCCCTTGAGCGGATGGCCGCCCTCTATGATGAATGACTCCATAAGCTACTTATTATTCCTTTTCTTGTTATTTTTCTGAGAACCATTATTATTTTTCTGAGAACCGTTGTTGTTCTTTTGAGAAGCATGATTGTTTTTCTGAGGAACATTACCTGTAGGCAACACGAATTTCTCAAACTTGAAGTTCTTCAGGTCAAGTTGAATCTTGCCGTCTGTGAAACGAGCCAGGTCGGCAGCCACCTTCTCCTCATCGCAGGAACCGTGGCTCCATTGCGCCAGGTCGCGTCTCATCTGATTGGCAGTCAGCTTCACCAGTTCTTCACGCTCCGCTCCCGGCTCCATGTTCTTCAGTTTGTCGAAGATTTCAAACATCATGGCTCCATAGTGGCGCACAGGGATTCTCGTCATCGGATAATCCATCGGATCGGGTCTTTTGGCAATATCCTCAGCCTGCTTCACGGCATAGGGATAGTCGATATCGAGCTTGAAACCGCTCATGATGGCGAGATGGTCCCAGAGTTTGCGATGATGGTCCTCGGCATCTGCACCATCAGGAAACATGTGGTCCATGATGGCGATAATAGACTCCGCACAATGCTGGCGCTCAGCACGGTCTTTGATGGCGACGGCATGATCGACCATATTCTGAATCTCCCTGCCATATTCCGGCAAGACCAACTTTTCGCGTTGGGTATTGTAATCTAATCCTTCTATATTCATTCTGATGATGATTGATGAATGTTCTTTTTTATATTATATGGAGAAACCCACTTTATATTATAATGTGAGAAAACCCACCATTAGAGCAGATTCTTCTCTTAGAGCAGTTTCTTAGGCATCTTGGCCACAAAGTCCTTCAGATAGAAAGGAACGAAGTAAGCCACATCCTCAAACTTGCCTTCCACGAAGCGCTTCTCTGCCAGCGGAGCCATGTTCTTCGCTAATGGTTCGATGCCCTTCACGAGTCGGGCGTTCGGATGATTGATGACCTCCATACATTTCTCGGCTCCATTTCCGAAGAAATAGACAGTTCCACGATCGAGATACTCCTTGTAGGTATCTGCATCCACGATATCAGCCTGGATAGGGCGCACCTCCTTCAGGGCACGGTCCATCACCTTGGCATAGACTTCCATTCTGCGGGCATCAAGCATAGGAACGATAAGCGCATCTTCCTCAGCCGGATGCTCACCGATCAATACAGGAACAGCCATCAGTTCGAGCGTAGGGATGGAGATGAGCTTCACATCACGGCCATAGCAGATTCCCTTCGCCATACTGACTCCGATGCGAAGACCGGTATAAGAACCTGGGCCGCAACTTACCGCCACAGCCTCCAAAGGAATACCATGGGCATCTATGAAACTAAGAGCCTCATCTACGTAAACACCTAACTTAACTGCATGGTTAGGACCGCTGTGATCTTCCTTGTTGAAAATCACCTGTCCATTATCACTAATTGCCACTGAGCACACATCGGTACTCGTTTCAATATTCAATATACAAGACATAATTTAAAAATATATTCTTAAATAAGGTGCAAATTTAATCATTTTCTCGCTTTTTTTTGTACTTTTGCAGAAATTTAACGTGAAAGATTATATGATACAGTCAATGACAGGCTTCGGAAAAGCAACCGTTGCCTACAACGAAAAGAAAATTAATGTAGAGATAAAGTCATTAAACAGCAAGGCTCTTGACCTCTCTACACGTATAGCACCTCTCTATCGTGAAAAGGAGATGGAGATGCGTCAGATTATCGCTAAAATGCTGGAAAGAGGCAAGGTTGACTTTGCTATCTGGATAGAGAAGAATGCAGCTGATGATGCGACTCCTATCAATGCTTCACTTGTAGAAAATTATTACCACCAAATCAAGCAGATTTCGGCTCAGACCGGTATTCCTGAGCCTACAGACTGGTATGGCACACTTCTTCGTCTTCCTGACGTAACAACAAGAACTGAAGTGGAAGAATTGACTGAAGAGGAGTGGGAAGCTGCAAAAAGTGCAATTTTGCAGGCCATCGGTCATCTGGTGGACTTCCGCAAGCAGGAAGGTGCTGCTCTCCAGAAGAAATTTACGGAGAAAGTGGATAATATTCAGGCACTCCTTGCCAGTATCGAACCATACGAGAAAGCTCGCGTGGAGAAAATCCGTGCCAGCATCGTGAGCGGTCTGGAACAGATTCCTTCAGTCAACTACGACAAGAACCGCCTGGAGCAGGAGCTCATCTACTACATCGAGAAGCTCGATATCAGCGAGGAGAAGCAGCGCCTTGCCAACCACCTGAAGTATTTCCGTGAGACCATGAACGAGGAAGGTCACGGCGTGGGCAAGAAGCTCGGTTTCATCGCACAGGAGATGGGTCGCGAAATCAACACCACCGGTTCTAAGAGCAATCAGGCTGAAATGCAGAACATCGTGGTGAAGATGAAGGACGAATTGGAGCAGATCAAGGAGCAGGTGCTGAATGCACTATAATTGGAATCATAAAATTAATGATATAATTATGAAGAACGGATTGTTAATTTTCAGCGCTCCTTCCGGCAGCGGAAAGAGCACGATAGTCAACTGGTTGATGAAGGAACACCCGGAATTGAAGTTGGCCTTCTCTATCAGTTGCACCTCCCGCGCCCCTCGTGGTACAGAAAAGAATGGTGTGGAATATTTCTTCCTCACTCCAGAGGAATTCAAGGCTAAGATTGCTAATGAGGAGTTCCTGGAATACGAAGAGGTCTATCAGGACCGCTTCTACGGCACGCTGAAATCTCAGGTGGAAAACCAGCTGAATGCTGGCGAATCCGTCATTTTCGACGTAGATGTCAAGGGTGGCGTCAATATCAAGAAATTCTATGGTGAGCGTGCCTTGAGCATCTTCGTGCAACCTCCTTCGGTAGAGGAATTGCGCCGACGTCTGAATGGTCGTGGTACGGATGCACCAGAGGTGATTGAACAGCGACTTGCCAAGGCAAGCTATGAGCTGACCTTTGCTCCACAGTTTGACCATGTAGTAGTAAACGACAACCTGGAGAAGGCGCAGCAGGAGGTTTATCAGCTCGTCAAGGATTTTTTAAGTGAAGAGTGAAGAATTTTAAGTGAAGAGTGAAGAATTCAAGTGAAGAATTTTAAGTGAAGAACGAAGAATGAAGAAAGTAGGAATATTCGGAGGAAGTTTCAACCCGATACATACCGGTCACATCGCTCTGGCCAAGAGCCTCTGCGAAAAGGCGGGACTGGACGAGGTGTGGTTTATGGTTTCACCACAGAATCCGTTCAAGCAGGCTGCAACCGACCTGCTTGACGACTCTTTGCGCTTCGAACTGGTGGAAAAGGCGCTCAAAGGGGAAAGCCAGCTGAAGGCTTGTAACTATGAATTCCATCTTCCGAAACCTTCCTACACCTGGCATACGCTCCAGGCGCTGAGCAAGGATTATCCCGACATCGACTTCACCTTATTAATAGGTGGAGACAACTGGGCCGCTTTCGATAAGTGGTTTCATCACGACGACATTCTCGCCCACTACCCTATCGTGGTCTATCCACGTCAGGGAGCAAGCATCGGAGCCGTTCCACAGGGAGTAACCATCGTGGAAACGCCTCTGCTCAACATCAGCAGCACCCAGATACGCCAGGCGATTCTTCAGGGGGAAAGTATCCACGGAATGGTGCCGGAAGCCATCGAGGACTTGGCATGCAAATATTATGGGGGAATGAGAAATGAGAAATTATAATATGGAAGATATGAATTGGAAGAAATACATCAAGAAGGCTTTGTGCCTGGCATTTGAACCGATACGACGTAATGCTAACTTCTTTACGTTCATGTATATTTTGGGCATACTGACTGCCGTAGTAACGCTCCCGAGATGGCGTGAACTCTACGACAACCTGTATCTGGAACTGTTTTTCGACCTCTACATCGTTTGTGCCGTCTTGGCTTTGATTCCTAAGAAAGTACGCTTCTGCATCAGAGGTGTGCTCTATCTCATCTTGTATGCCGTGGCGATAGCTGATGTCTATTGCTTCGTCAATTTCGGCTCCACGCTCAACCCTTCCATGCTCATGCTGGTGGGCGAAACCAACAGCAGCGAGGCAAGCAACTTCATCGCAGCCTGCCTCTCTACCGAGGTTATCTTCAGTAGTGTGGGCTGGGTATTGCTGCTTATCCTCGTGCAGATACTCACCGCCTTCCGCCGTTTCCGCCATTTCATCTGGAAAGTATCGGTACTCTTTGCCTCCTTCAGCAAACCGCTCTACGGTTGGCTTACCATTCATATTGATCGCATCACCCGACTCCTGCCTCAGGTAGCCGGTATCTGCTGCATCGCCCTCTTCATCTGGAGCGCCTGCACTTCCTGGCACAACAAGATGGCCATCCACAAGCTGATGACGGGCAAGACCATCGGCGAAGTGGAACATACCCTCACAGAGAAGGACTGCGCCAATCTCTACATGCCTATCTACCGACTCAATTTCAGCATCTACGCCAATAAGTTGGCAGCCAACCAGATTACCCAACTGATTCATGCTGCCGACAAGGTAGAGGTAGATACCTGCACCTACCGTTCGCCGCAGATTGTGCTCATCATCGGCGAGAGCTTCGGCAAGCATCATTCCCAGCAATACGGTTATTTCATGGATACGACTCCTTATCAGGTGGCATTGGAAAAGACCAAGAAACTGACCAAGTTTACGGATGTCGTGACCTGCTGGAACCTCACCAGCTTTGTTTTCAAGAACGTATTCTCCACCCATGTCATCGGCGAAAAGGGTGAGTGGTGCGACTATCCTCTCTTCCCGGAAATCTTCCGCAAGGCAGGTTACCACGTCACCTTTATCACCAATGAATTTCTGCCGCAGGCCAAGGAAGCCGTATATGACTTCAGCGGCGGTTTCTTCCTCAACAATCCGAAACTCAGCAAGTTGCAATTTGACAGCCGCAACACGGAGCTGCACGCCCTGGACGACGGACTGTTGGAGGACTATGACAACGGACTGAAGGAAGCTGAAACCAACAGTAAGTATAATCTCACCATCTTCCACCTGATGGGTCAGCACGTGGATTACAAGACCCGCTACAAGCACAGTCAGACCCATTTCTGGGCTGGCAGTTACGAGGACAAGCGCCCAGAGCTGACCGACAAGCAGCGCAAGATGCTGAGCCATTACGACAACGCCACCCTTTACAACGACTCTATCGTGGCGCAGATTGTGAAGCGCTATTCCAAGAAGAACGCCATCGTCATCTACATGCCCGACCATGGCGAGGAGTGCTATGAAGGCAACCGCGGTTTCATCTGCCGCAACCATTCTGCCAATATCGACTGGCCTTTGGCTCACTACGAGTTTGAGATTCCTTTCTGGATTTTCTGTTCCCAGAAGTACATCAGCAGCCATCGTGACATCTACCGCCAGATTCGCAAGGCGAAGGACAAGCGTTTCATGACCGATGCCTTGCCTCACCTATTATTATATTTGGCAGGCATCGAGACTCCTACCTACAATCCGAAGTACAACATCCTCAGCCCAGAGTATGACGAAATGCGCCCTCGCATCCTGAAAAACAGCGCCGACTATGACAAGTTGAGGAATGCGGAAATGGAGAAGCAGAAAAGGCTGAAGGATGCAGAAGCTGCCATGGGACATAAAAAGAAAAAGAAATAGGAATATTGCATATTCAAAACAAAATACGTAATTTTGCACCCATAAAAAAGAATATGCCCCTATCATAAAATAAAGAATAGGAGAAATAAGATATGAATACACCCACTTTAAGTCGTTCGGAATGTAATGTGCTGCGAGGACTTGCCATTATCGGCATTTTCCTGCACAACTACTGCCATTGGATAGGTTCTATCGTCAAGGAGAACGAGTATCAGTATTTTCAACACAACGTGGACTGGCTGAACCAGGTATTGGTCAATCCAGACCTCAATCTGCCGTTCCATCTCATCTCATTCTTCGGACATTATGGCGTACCAGTATTCCTCTTCTTGAGCGCATACGGACTGGTATTGAAATATGAAGCAAAGCCACATCTCGATGCCTCGACACAATTTGTCAACATCAACGGAAAGACGATGTGGAACTGGAAAGAGCCGCTTCGCTTCATCCGCTATCATTACCTGAAACTCTTCAAGATGATGATTGTGGGATTCGTGGCATTCACCATGCTCGACTACATCACATACGGTCCGCACAAGTATGCTACACTTGATGTCGTGGCGATGTTAGGTATGTTTAATAATATATTGCCCGACCCAGACCGCATCATCTGGCCAGGACCATTCTGGTTTTTCGGATTGATGCTCCAACTCTATATTGTCTATCGCCTGTTCATCTATCGCAAACATTGGGGATTCACCGTAGGACTGATGGTAGTCTGCATAGTGATACAGATAGCGTTGGGATGGGACAATCCTGAGAGCGAGGCGATGAACCGCTACCGCTATAATTTCATGGGAGGAATGTTGCCATTCGGGTTAGGCGTACTCTATGCCCGATATGGCGAGAAGATATTGATGACTTTCCATCACAACGTGACGAATTTCTTCGGCATCATCTTCTGCTGCTCCATCATCTACAGTCTCAGCGGCAGCATGATGGGATGGACCTTCGTGCCCCTCTTCATCTGTCTGCTCAGCGTACTGACCGCCAAATTTCTTTCAGGAGTCAACTGGTTGTCAGGAGTCAACAGGATATTGGAATGGATGGGCGGCATTTCGGCGGCACTTTTCGTCTGCCACCCTATCACACGAAAGATTTTCATCCCTATCAGCCGACAGGGAGATATGTATGCAGGTCTGCTCCTCTACATCGTATCGAGCATCTGCCTGGCTTGGTTGTTCACGCAACTGATGAAGAAAATACCAAATCCGAAGCTTTAGAAGCTTTTTTTGTTTTCCACCTCATCATTATCAAGAAATATAAACAAGAAGACAAGAGAATTCTTCACTCTTCGTTCTTCACTCTCCACTTAGCTTACGCCTATGAAGATAAAAGATATAGAACTGGCGAATATCAGCCGATTTCGTGGTGAACTGATGGGAGCAGCCATGCTCTTCATCATCCTCTTTCATGTGGGTTTGCCACGTGAAGATGCTTTCTATGGACTTCGCCGAATGGGAAATGTGGGAGTAGATATGTTTCTCTTCCTCAGCGGAATCGGTCTGTGGTTTTCATGGGTCAAGAATCCTGACGTTAAACGTTTCTTCATCCGCCGTTATCTCCGCATTTATCCTGCCTGGCTCATCATCGCCTGCCTCTTCTACATTCCCCGTTTTCATGGCGGAAGTACGTGGGACTGGATTTATCTCTTCGGAGAGATTTCCATCAACTGGGGTTTCTGGCTGCACGATGAGTTGAACTTCTGGTACATTCCTGCCACGATGATGCTCTATCTCTTTGCTCCAGGCTATATGGAACTCATCAGGCGCCATCCTATCTACCGTTGGCTGCCCGTGGTCATGGTGATGTGGTGCATCCTGGTGCAATACGTTACTCCTATCCATCAGGCAGTTGGTCATCTGGAGATTTTCTGGAGCCGTGTACCGATATTCTTCATCGGAATCAACATGGGCGAGATGGTTCGCCGCAAGGATACGCTCGACGGGGCAAGCATCTGGATGATCTGGATTATGTTTCTGATGACGCTTCTCTCCAGCATTTTCCTGGAGCAGGTGAAGCATGGTCATTTCCCGCTCTTTCTGGAAAGAATGCTCTATATCCCGCTCACAGTAACCAGCATTCTGCTGCTCAACCGCATCTTCCGCCGCACTCCGAAATGGGTAAACAAGGCATTCATGTTTGTGGGCGCTTTGAGTCTGGAGGCCTACCTCATCCACATCCACTTCGTGCTCTACTATATCGAGAAATGGCATTGGAGCTATTGGCCTACCTTCTTCACCTGCATCGCCATCACACTCCCTGCCTCCTGGATATTGGCTAAAATCGTGGGCTGGATTTCTAAGGAATTAGGCAAAATCCTGATGGAGAAGGAGAAAGGAGAATGAGAAATGAGAAATGAGAAGGGAGAAAGGAGAACTTTTTTGAAAAGGAAAAAGGACTTTGGAAAAGGGAAAAGAGGAACGAAAGGAAAAAATAATCAAAATAGGACTTTATGAAAGAAAAAGAAATAGATAATATAGAAAAGGACAGTAAGGGGTTGTCTGCCCTGATGCGCCTCATTCGCCCGAAGCAATGGATTAAAAACGGCTTTATCTTTATGCCGCTCTTCTTTGGCGGAGAACTTTTCAATACCGGTGCCCTGCTGGCAGGAGTCATCGCCTTCCTTGCCTATAGTTTTGCTGCTTCCAGCATCTACTGTTTCAACGACATTTACGATGTGGAGGCAGACCGACGTCATCCCGTGAAATGCCATCGCCCGATAGCTTCCGGAGCCGTATCGGTAAAACAGGCGTATGGACTGATGTTTCTGATGCTGATACTTTCCATCGGTTTCAGCAGTCTGCTGGCTGGTTGGGAAACGATGGGCATTATCCTTTTCTACTGGTGTCTGAACTTAGGCTATTGCGCAAAGTTCAAGCAGTATGCCATCATAGACGTTTGCATCGTAGCCTTCGGTTTTGTGCTCCGCCTGCTGGCAGGTGGTGTGGCAACGGGCGTGGTACTGAGCAAGTGGATTGTGCTGATGACCTTCCTCATCACCCTCTTCATGAGCTTTGCCAAGCGCCGCGATGATGTGATAAGAATGGAGAAGACCGGCGAGGCTCCACGCAAGAATACGAGCCGCTACAATCTGACTTTCATCAATCAGGCGATTACCATTACCGCCTCGGTCACTCTGGTCTGCTACATTATGTACACAGTAAGTCCGGAGGTTCTGGAACATTTCCATACCGACAAGCTCTATCTCACAACGGTTTTCGTGCTGGTAGGACTCTTGCGCTACATCCAGATAGCAGTCGTTGACCAGCAGAGTGGCGACCCTACCAAAATTCTGCTCCGCGACCGCATCACCCAGGTTATCGTAGTAGCCTGGCTTGCCGCCTTCCTGTTCCTCATCTATATCGCATAAGGCATGAAACGGAATACAGATTTAGATTTCATCCGAGCTATTCTCATCATACTGATGATCCTCATCCATATCGTGAGTTTCGGGAATGCTTATCCTCATCTGAAGGCAGGCATTCTCTCGTTCATGATGCCTACCTTTCTCATCATCACGGGTTATCTGGTGAACATCGGGAAGACGGGCAGGCAGTTTGGCAAATATCTGCTTTGTCTGGCTCTGCCATACGTCATCATGGTGACGGGATTTTCCGTGCTCTCCTATTTCCTGCCAGTAAGAGATGGCATTACCGAACTCTCCCTGTCGCAAATCGCCCAAAAGATCTTCGTCACTTCCATCGGTCCGTATTGGTTTATCCAGACCATGATTATCTGTGGAATCTTGTATTACGGGAGCTTCCGGGCTTGTGATATAATCAGCAAATACAGGGGGCGTTGTTCTTGCAGGAATAATAAAGAGAATGATTCTTACAAGAATAGTAAGGAGAATGAGCCTTGCTGCAATAACAAGGGGAATGATTCTTACAGCAATATAAACAAGGGAAAGACGGAGGAGGAAACCCTGTCTTTAACAACCCGTCTTTTTCTCTTGGCGATTCTGATGCTGCTGGTCAGCAAGACCCCTGCCCTGAACATCACGGCAGCCATTTATTATTTTGCCGGAGTCGTTATCCGCCAATGCCGCATCGACTTCAACAAGGTTTTCTGCCCTACTCCCTTGGCGTTCATTCTCTGGCCTTTCATCCTCTATCGGGAAGACCTCTATGACTGGGGAAACATAGCTGTTGCTTTCTCCTGCTGGTGCTGCATTTCTGCGCTTATGTGGTTGAACCAATATTACAAGTCGCAAATGATAGGAAAGTCCACCTTATTATATATAGGTAAGAACACGTTGCCGATTTATCTCTTCCATCCCATCTTCACAATGGCGGCGAAATTCTATCATCCTCTGTTCGCCTTCGACAAGAGTGAAATTCTCCTGGCCGCTTTTACCATTATCCTTGCCATCGCAGGAAGCATCGCTATTGCCAAGGTCATGGAAAAAACGAAATTAGCTTATTTCTTCGGGAAAAAGGATATACTGAGATAAATGAGAAATGAGAAAGATAAAAAAATGACAAATGAGAAATGAAGAAGGACAAATGAGAAATGAGAAATGAAATGATGAAAAAAGAAAAAATATATTGTTTCGATTTTGACGGAACGCTCACAAAGAAAGATACACTCATCGAGTTTATCAAATTCTGCATGGGGAAGACGCGCTTCCTCATGGTTTTCCTGCTCTACAGCCCCATCCTCGTGCTGATGAAACTGCATCTTTTCCCCAACTGGAAAGCGAAGCAGATCATTTTCAAGCACTTCTTCGGCGGTATGAGCATCGAAGATTTTGATGATTACTGCGTCAATTTTGCTGCCAAGAATCTCTATCTGCTGCGCCTGAGTGGTATTGGAAAAATACAAGAAGCCAAACGCAAGAAAGAACGGGTATTGATTGTAAGCGCCAGTATCGACAACTGGGTGAAGCCTTTCTTCGACTTCCAAAACCTAACTGATGTGGAAGTTCTCGGCACCCAAATAGAAGTAGCCAACGGTAAAGTAACCGGCTATTTCAAGACCAACAACTGCTATGGAGAGGAAAAAGTTCATCGCATCTGCGAAGCCCTGACCCATACCATCAATAATGGAAAGGGAGCCTCAACACTCGATTTCGACCGTACACAATATGAAATCGAAGCGTTCGGAGACAGTCGTGGCGATAAGGAAATGCTCGCCTTTGCCGACCAAGGACATTATAAGCCGTTCAGAGATTCTCTCTAAACGGCTTATTTTATTCATATTAGGAATTTATCAATTTCCAGGATTAACCAAATCTCTTTATTCATCAATTTCCAGGATTGATCAAGCTTCTTTATTGACAAAATTCCAGGATTAACCAAACTTCGTTAATCATCAATTTCTATTAGATTTTATAAAACTTTGAGAGGATGGATAAGCTCCCCATCTGAGATGGATGTTTTATCATTCCTGCACAAACGTAGTAATGCTTCGAGGTGCAAGAACTGCCTTCTCCATACATTTTCCTACAGGAGCCAAACTCTCGGAGGAAACATCGCTGGTGCGGTACATCTCCCACTCCATCCGGCTCATTCCTGCCACCTGCAACGTAATAGGTTTGACGTCCTCAGAATAATTGATTGCCACCATCACCCATTTACCATCCACATTTCTATAGGCAGAACACATCACGCCCCGAGGATCATTATATCCCTCCTCCACCTGCTTTCCGTCTGCATCAGTAGCTGAAATATCGTAGCGCTGGGCACCAGGACGGATAAAGCGGGAATAGTTGCCCAAAGACCAGAGGAGTTTGGAATCGACTGCCCAACCGGTTTGCCAGCCATCCCTACTGTAGATGCGGAGCAATCCGTCGCGATAGTCGCCACCAGCAGCACGCCACAGTTGCCATCAGGCATTTTGAGCCCCTCTTCCAGGACATCATCTTCTTGTCTTTTTTCATATCTGATTTTCTGTTATTCTATTAAACTTATGCACGTCTCCAAGTTTTTTTTGAAATCATGCACGTTTCCAAGGGACTTTTTGCTCAGTTTCACCACTTTTATAAAGGTAGTTTCTGCTGCAAAAATAATGCAAATGAGCGCAATGAAAACTTATTTTCAAATTGCCGAGTGCAGCTTATCTTATACAAAGATAAGACTTTTAGCGAAATTCTCAAAATATTTCAGAATAAATATATCGAAATCCGTAAAATGTTAGATTGCAATCTACTGTCCAAAAATTAGACGGTTATGTCTAATTATTAGACAACTTACTTATTGACTATTTCACCTAACAACCTGATTATCAGCATGATTAAAATATTGGCACGGCTCTTGTCCTTATCATGCCAAAATGAAGAAGATTATGAAAAGAATAGGAATATTGATAGGATGGTTGGTCTGGGTGGCTGGTGCCTCGGCACAGAGCTGGAGCCTTGACGACTGCATGAAATACGCCGTAGAGCACGCCACGGAGGTGAAGCGGGAGGTGGTAAACGCCCGCCAGCGCAAGCAGGATTACCAGCATGCTATGGCAGGATTCCTGCCTACCATTACGGGCGGTGTACAGGGGCAGTACGCCTGGGGACGAAACATCGACCCGGAGACCAATACTTATAATAATGTAACGACATTCAACAACTACTATCAGCTTTATGCCGAACTGAATGTCTTTGATGGTTTCGCCACCATCAACGCCTTGAAGCAGGCAAAACTGAGCCGGGATTATTCAGCCACGGCGATGCAGAAGATTCAGGACGACCGAGCCATCGACGTGATGCAGAAATATGTGGATGCTGCCTATGCTGAGGCAAGCATTCAGATAGCAAGCGAGAAACTAAACGAAAGCAAGCGGATGCTGGCTAAGATGAAGCGCCTGTATGAACTGGGCGAGAAAGGCCGACCGGATGTGGTGCAGATGGAATCGCAGGTGGCAGAAGATGAATACAATCTTACGCATCAGGAGAATGTGGCAAAACAGAGTCTGCTCGCCTTGAAATCCGCGATGAATTTTCCGGTGGATGAAGAGCTGAAATTGGCGGCTCTGACGAAGACTCAGAAGAAAAGCCTGGAATCAGGAATGCTGAAAGAAAGCGAGAAAGAAGCTGGTAGTCAGAGCGTAGAACCAA
>OJKP01000576.1_pt1 | contig 26649 bp, 28 predicted proteins | sample 1596521 | NCBI WGS metagenome assembly OJKP01 (sample SAMEA4350130, study PRJEB24818) | metagenome | biome: human; feature: gut; material: faeces | place: Denmark | collected 2013-09
GGGTGTTGCATTTTAGAAACGCCTGTGGTATGATATCGCATAGAAAAAGGAGAACCATTCATGGCAGAAGAAGCAAAAAACAAGGCTTCCGCGTCCAAGTTCCGCACGAGCATCGGCGGACAGGCGTTGATCGAGGGAGTTTTGATGCGCGGTCCGGGCAAGCAGGCCATTGTCGTCCGCTCGCCGGACGGGCTGGTCGAAAAGGTCGAGGAGCTGACGCTCGTGCGCGACAAGTACCCCGTTTTGGGCTTACCCATCATCCGCGGCGCGGTGACGTTCGTCGATTCGATGGTCAAGGGCGTCAAGGCGCTGATGTTTTCGGCGGACTATTTCCCCGACGAGGACGTCGCCGAGCCGAGCAAATTCGACCAGTGGCTTGAAAAAAAGCTCGGCAACGAAAAAATGCAGAAATTCATCACGGCGCTGGCGGTCTTTCTGTCGCTGGGGCTGACGATCCTGCTCTTTTTCCTGCTGCCGACGTTTCTGGCCGGCTTTATCGACCCGTATATCAAGAGCGCGGCGGTGCACAATCTGGTCGAATCCGTCATCAAGCTCGTGATCTTCTTCGCTTACATGATCCTGTGCTCCAAGCAGAAGGACATCTACCGCGTGTTCCAGTACCACGGCGCGGAGCATAAGACGATCTTCTGCTACGAGGCGGGGCTGCCGCTGACGGTCGAAAACTGCCGCATCCAGCCGCGCCACCATCCGCGCTGCGGCACGAGCTTTCTCTTTGTGGTCGTGGTCGTGTCGATTTTAGTCTCGAGCCTTGTCTTCAGCTTTGTCAACTGGCGCAACATGTGGGTGCGCATGGCGCTGCACCTGCTGCTGCTCATTCCAATCGTGGGCGTGACGTATGAGTTCAACCGCTACGTCGGCGGGCACGACAACAAGGTGACGCGCTTTCTGGCGCGTCCGGGCCTGTGGCTGCAAAACTTTACGACCAACGAGCCGGACGACAGCATGCTCGAGGTCGCCATCCGCGCGCTCGAGCTGGTCATTCCCGAAGAAAAAGGCAAGGATGCGTGGTAAGCATGGCAACGACGTATAATAATCTCTATCTGGATCTGCGCACGGAGCTGAGGCGCGCGGGCGACGAGGAGGCGACGCAGTCGGCGCGCGAGCTCGTCTGCGCCGCGGCGGGCAAGACGCGCGAGGAACTGGTGCGCGACGGTTCTCTCTATGCCTCACCCGAGGTGGAAGCGGCCGCGCACGAACTGGTCAAGCGGCATCTTGCGGGCGAGCCGGTGGCCTACCTGATCGGCGAGTGGGAATTCTACGGCCTGCCGCTCGATATTTCGCCCGCGGTGCTGATCCCGCGCCCGGATACAGAGGTTTTGGCAACGAAGCTCATCGACGCGGCGCGCGGCGCGGGGGCCTGCCGCATTCTGGATCTCTGCGCGGGCAGCGGATGCATCGGCCTTGCCGCGGCGGCAAACCTGCCGAACGCGCGCGTGCTGCTCGGCGAATATGACGAAGAGGCGCTCAAGATCTGCCGGCAGAACATCCGCCGCAACCGCTTGACGGCGCGGGTGGCAAGCCTGAAGATCGACGCGCGGGAAAAGCCCGCGCGCACGCTGGGCGAGTTCCAGTTTCTGGTCAGCAACCCGCCGTACATCCCGAGCGCGGACATCGACACGCTCGACGCTTCCGTGCGCGAGCACGAGCCGCGCCTTGCGCTTGACGGCGGCGCGGACGGGCTCGACTTCTACCGTGTGATCTGCGAAAAGTGGCGCGATGCCCTGTGTGAAAACGGCATGCTCTTTTTCGAGGTCGGCATCGGGCAGGCGGATCAGGTGCTGCGCATCATGCGCTCGCACGGCTTTGGCGACATTCAGATCGTCAAGGACCTCAACAACATCCCCCGCGTGGTGTACGGCACGCGCGTGGAGACCATTTGAAACAAATTTAGTTTACATAAAGAATCGGGAGGAACGCGAACATGGCAGAAAAGTCTCAGACGAAGGCAGCTGCGGCGATGGCCGACGACAAGAAGCGGGCGATCGAGACCGCGATGCAGCAGATCGAGCGCACCTACGGCAAGGGCTCGATCATGCGCTTTGGCGACAACACCGTGAGCAATGTGGAGGCCATCTCCACGGGCTCGCTGGCGCTCGACCTGGCGCTCGGTATCGGGGGTCTGCCCAAGGGCCGTATCATCGAAATTTACGGGCCTGAATCCTCCGGTAAGACGACGCTGGCGCTGCACGTGCTCGCCCAGGCGCAGAAGGCGGGCGGCGAGGTCGCGTTCATCGACGCCGAGCACGCGCTTGACATCACCTATGCCCGCGCACTTGGCGTCAAGGTCGAGGATATGCTCGTCTCCCAGCCGGACACCGGCGAGCAGGCGCTTGAGATCACCGAGGCGCTCGTGCGCTCCGGCGCGATCGACGTCATCGTGGTCGACTCCGTCGCGGCGCTCGTGCCGCGCGCGGAGATCGAGGGCGAGATGGGCGACAGCTTTGTCGGTCTGCACGCGCGCCTCATGTCGCAAGCGCTGCGCAAGCTGACCGGCGCGGTCGGCAAAACGAACACCATCGTCATTTTCATCAACCAGCTGCGCGAAAAGGTCGGCGTCATGTACGGCAACCCCGAGGTCACGACCGGCGGCCGCGCGCTCAAGTTCTATTCGAGCGTGCGTATCGATGTGCGCCGCATCGAGGCGCTGAAAAACGGCAGCGAGATCATCGGCAACCGCACGCGCGCCAAGGTCGTGAAGAACAAGATGGCGCCCCCGTTCCGCGAGGCGGAGTTCGACATCATGTACGGCGAGGGCATCTCGCTCATCGGCGAACTGATCGACCTCGGCGTCAAGCTCGGATTGGTGCAGAAGAGCGGCTCGTGGTACTCGATGGGCGAAACGCGCATCGGTCAGGGACGCGACGCGGCCAAGCAGTATCTGAAAAACAATCCCGAGATCGCCGATAACCTCGAAGCGGAGATCCGCCGCAACTTCGACAAGCTGATGACGGGCCAGTCCCGCGTGGCGGCGAAGGCTGCGGGCCGCGCCGTGGACGTCAGCGCCGACGATTTCAAGGATGAAGATTGAGAAGATCGAACGATCGAAGCATAAGCAGGAGCGCGTTCTCGTGTATCTGGAGGGGGGAGACCTCCTCCGGATCACCGAGAGCGAGCTTCTGCGTTTCGGTTTATGTATAGGGCTGGACATTGACGATAGGACTGTGGTAGAATTGCAGCAGTCCGGCGCGCGGAGCGAAACGCGCGTGCGCGCGGCGAACATGATCTCGTCCCGTCCGCTGTCGAGAAAAGAGCTTGCGAAAAAGCTCAGGGAAAAGGGCTCGGTCGAGGCCGACGCCGAATCGGCGTGCGACTGGCTCGAGGAGATCGGCGCACTCAACGACGCGGAGTATGCCGCGATGCTCGTGCACCATTACGGCGGCATGGGCTATGGCGAGGCGAAAATTCGCGACGAGCTCTACCGGCGCGGCGTGCCGCGCGAACTGTGGGAGGACGCGCTGTCAAAGTCGCCCGACGCGCAGGAGGCCATCGCGCGCGTGATCGCGCAGAAGACAAAGGGCCGCGCGCTCGATGAAAAGGGGCGCAAGCGACTGTCTGACATGCTGCTGCGGCGGGGCTTTGCGTGGCGCGATGTGCGCGCGGCAATCGCCCAAATCAGCGAGAATGCGACGGAATTCGATTACGAAGAGTAGTCGTTTGGCTATTTTTTTACAATTAGTTTACGATCAGGAGGGGTTCTATGCCCTATAACGTTTCTTTCATTTCCCTGGGCTGCGCCAAGAACCAGGTCAACTGCGAGCAGATGATGGCCACGGTGCAGCATGCGGGACACAACGTCGTCCTCTCGCCCGAGGGGGCGGACGTGGCCGTGGTCAACACCTGCGGATTTTTGGCCTCTGCCTGCGAGGAGGCCATCGATAATATCTTAGAGATGGCGGAGCTCAAAAAAGAGGGCAAGCTCAAAAAGATCATCGTCACCGGCTGCATGGCGCAGCGCTACAAGGACGATGTGCTCCATGAGCTGCCTGAGGTCGACGCGGTGCTCGGCACCGGCAGCTACGGCGAGATCGCCCGCGCGGTCGATGAGGTCATGGCGCCCGGCGGGCTGCGCCCCTGCTACATGGGCGACATTCAGAACTGCGTGCAGGGCGGCGCGCGCATTTTGTCCACGCCGTCGTGGTATGCGTACCTGCGCATCGCCGAGGGCTGCGACAACTGCTGTGCCTACTGTGTCATCCCGCGTCTGCGCGGCCGTTACCGCAGCCGTCCGATGAACGAACTTCTGGACGAGGCGAGCGAGCTTGCGTCCGCGGGCGTGAAGGAACTCATCGTCATCGCGCAGGACATCACGCGCTACGGCACGGACTTGAACGGCGAGCACCAACTTGCCGCACTCCTGCGTGAGCTGTGCAAGCTCGATTTCCACTGGATCCGCTTACACTACCTCTATCCCGATGACATCACCGATGAGCTCATCGACACGATCGCGCAGGAAGAGAAGATCGTGCCGTATCTCGATATCCCCATCCAGCACTGCAACGACGACATCTTGAAGGCGATGAACCGCCGCGACACGAAAGAGAGCATCCGCAAGGTTTTCCACGACCTCCGCGCGCGCATCCCGGGCCTTGTGCTGCGGACGTCGATCATCGCCGGTCTTCCCGGCGAGGGGGAGAAGGAGTTCGAAGAGCTCTGCGACTTCCTGCGCGAGGAGAAGATCGAGCGCGCGGGCGTGTTCCCGTTCTCGCCCGAGGAGGGGACGAAGGCCGCGACGATGGAGCACGTTCCGATGGAGGAGGCCCAGCGCCGCACGGAGCTTTTAGTCGACGTGCAGAGCGATATCATCGACGAATACAATGAATCCGTCCTCGGCGATGTGCGCGAAGTGCTGTGCGAGGGCTGGAGCGAGGAAGCGCAGTCCTATGTCGGCCGCAGCTACGCCGAATCCGTGGATATCGACGGAAAGATCTACTTTTCCGCAGAACGTGATATCATGGCAGGCGAGTTCGTCAATGTCCGCCTGACCGGCACGATGGACGGCGAGCTGACCGGCGAAGCGGTCGAATAAGTAAATGCCTTGCAAGGCAGGAGGAAAGAGAGATATGACAACTGCAAACAAGCTGACGATCATGCGCATTGCGCTGATCCCCGTATTCTTAGTGGTGCTGTACCTGGACTTCGCGGGTGCGAGATGGTGGGCGCTCGGTATTTTCATTGTCGCGTGCCTGACGGACTTTGCCGACGGCTACATCGCCCGCCACTATAATCAGATCACAAATTTCGGCAAGTTCATGGACCCGCTGGCGGACAAAATGCTCGTCATGGCGGCAATGTGCTACTTTGTCGAATATGGGCAGATGCCCGGCTGGTGTCTCGCCATCGTGCTGCTGCGCGAATTTGCCGTTTCCGGCATGCGCCTTGTCGCCGTGGAGCAGGGGCGCGTCATCGCGGCCGCGTGGTCGGGCAAGGTGAAGACCGCCTCGACCATGGTGTGCCTGTGCCTGATGCTGGTGTTCCAGAGCAACCTTTTGAATGTCGTGTGCATCGCGGTCATCGTGGCGACGACCGTGTACTCCGGCATCGAGTATTTCGCAAAGAACCTCGACGTCTTCAAAGAGGCGGACTAAATCCGTTATTTCATCTTCTCAAAGGAGATCTATCATGTATTTATACAATTCCGCGACCCATAAAAAGGAAGAATTCAAGACCCATACGCCGAACCATGTGGAGATGTACACCTGCGGCCCGACCGTGTACCACTTTGCCCACATCGGCAACCTGCGCTCCTACATCATGGAGGATGTGCTGGAAAAGTACCTGCGCTTTTCGGGCTACAGCGTGAACCGCGTCATGAACATCACCGACGTCGGCCACCTGACGAGCGATGCCGATGAGGGCGAGGACAAGATGGTCAAGGGCGCTAAGCGCGAGCACAAGACCGTCATGGAGATCGCCAAGTTCTACACCGACGCGTTCTTCGCCGACTGCAAGAAGCTCAACATCAAGCGCCCCGATGTCGTCCAGCCCGCAACGGGCCTGATCGACGATTATATCAAGATCATCACGAAGCTGCTCGACACCGGCTATGCCTATATCGCCGGCGGCAATGTGTACTTCGACACGAGCAAGCTCTCTCGCTACTATATCTTCAATGACCACAACGAGGAAGACCTCGCCGTCGGCGTGCGCGAGGGCGTGGAGGAGGACGAGAATAAGAAGAACAAGAACGACTTCGTCCTCTGGTTCACGAAGTCCAAGTTCGAGGATCAGGCGCTCAAGTGGGATTCCCCCTGGGGCGTCGGATATCCGGGCTGGCACATCGAGTGCTCCGGCATTTCGATGAAGTACAACGGCGAATACCTCGACCTGCACTGCGGCGGCGTGGACAACGCCTTCCCGCACCACACGAACGAGATCGCGCAGAGCGAGAGCTACCTCGGTCATCCCTGGTGCCTCCAGTGGTGCCACGTGGCGCATCTCAACACCTCGCACGGCAAGATGTCTAAATCCAAGGGCGAATTTTTGACGGTCTCGCTGCTTGAGGAAAAGGGCTATGACCCGCTGGCGTACCGTTTCTTCTGCTTACAGAGCCACTACCGCAAGAGTCTTGTCTTCACGTGGGAAAACCTTGACAATGCGGTCGCCGCGTACAACAAGCTCATCGCGAAGATCGCGAACATCAAGGACGAGGGCGGCGTGGACGAGGCCGTTCGCGCCGAGTACCGCGCAAAGTTCATGAAGGAAATGGACAACGACCTCAACACCGCCATGGGCGTGACCGCGCTCTACGATGTGCTTAAGGCCAAGACCACGGGCGCGACGAAGCTCGCCATCATCGGCGACTACGACACGGTACTGAGCCTCGACCTTCTCAAAAAGGCCGAAGCCGAGCGCGAGAAGAAGGAGAAGGCCGCGTCCCAGCAGAGCGCGGGCGGCTTCACGGTCGTCTCTGAGGACGGCACGGCGGACGAGGGCATCGAGAATCTGATCCGCCAGCGCGCGGAGGCCAAGAAGGCGAAGAATTTTGCCGAGGCTGACCGCATCCGCGACGAGCTCAAGGCGCAGGGCGTCGAAGTGACCGACATGCCCGACGGCGCAAAGTGGAAGCGCGTGTAAAAGAATTTTTTAGAAAACGCAGGCGCGGCGGACCATCCGCCGCGCCTGTCCGCCGCTTTGGGGCAGAATAAGAAGCAGAGAAAAATCATCACGGAGGACGCCATGAGCAGAAAAGCGAGAAACCGCATGATAAGAGAGACCATCCCCGAGGGCTTCAGCGCCCCGATGGCGTTCGTCGATTTGCTCCCTGTCGTATTTTTCGGCCTCTCCGCGGTGAAGGCGGGGAACCTGTTCCGCAGCGGACTGTTTGTAGCGGGTGCGGTAGTCTGCCTGCTCTCGGGTGTTGTGAAGGTGGGATGGAAGCTCATCGCGGCCGTCTCCCAAAGGAACATCTGGCCGATGTTTGTGCAGATGCGCGTCCTGATGCCGGTCGGTTTTTTGACGATGTTCGCGGCACTGATCGTAGACCGCACAGGGCTGAACGGGGAAGCGATGCTTGCAAAGCTGAGCGGTTTTCCGGCATGCCTTTTCTTCCTTGCGGGCGCGCTTGGGATGATTTTGATGCTCGTTTTCGCGTTCCGGATGGATTCGAGCGACCCGAAGGTGAACTGGATGGAGCAGACCGTCAACAGCCTTGCGCAGATTTGCTTTTTCATCGGGCTGATGCTGGCCTGACGCTCTGCATCGAAAGAAAGAAAAGGGCCGCCAGTGGGCGGCTCCTTTTGCATCAGGCTATGAAGAAAAATGAATGTGAGCGCTGTTTCAATGAATATCGAAAATGAATCAAGGTAAAGGATATTATTCAATAGTCGCAATGCGCAGAGCGGAATTTTACTCGCTTTTTGGCGGCGGATATGATATGCTTTTCCCAAATGATGGTCAGAAAGGACAAGGTTTCCATGATCAATATTTTCGATATGATGGGGCCGGTGATGGTCGGTCCGTCCTCGTCTCACACGGCGGGCGCGGCGCGCATCGGCAATATGGGAAGAACGCTGCTCGGCGAAGAGGTGGCGCGCGCGGACATCGGCCTGTACGGCTCGTTTGCTGAAACGGGCTACGGCCACGGCACGGACCGCGCGCTTTTGGCGGGACTTCTCGGCATGAAGCCGGACGACCTGCGCATCCCGAACGCCTATGAGGAGGCGAACCGCGCGGGTATGGCGTATTCGTTCCGCACGGTGGAGCTGCGCGACGCGCACCCCAACACCGCGCTTTTGGAGCTGACGGGCAAAAGCGGCAAAAAGCTGACGCTTCAGGCGTCGTCCATCGGCGGCGGCGCGATCGTCGTCAACAAGATCGACGGCATCGACGTAAACTTTACGGGCGACTTCAACACGCTGATCGTCCGCAATCAGGACGAGTCCGGCTCGGTCGCGGCAATCACGTCGATTTTAAGTCAGGTGCACATCAACGTGGCGAACATGAGCGTGAACCGCCACCGCCGTGGCGGTGACGCGCTGATGGTCATTGAAACGGATCAGCACATCAAGCCCCGGCAGGTGGAATTTCTCTCGGAGTTGCCGGGCATCCTGAGCGTGACCTATTACGATAAGGAGGACGATGAAGATGGCGCTGGATTCGATGAAGGAAATCTTTGAGCGCTCGGCGCGGGAGAATATCCCGTTCTGGGAGATCGTTTTGCAGTATGATATGGAGGAGCGCCAGGTGAGCCGTCAGGCCTCGATGGCGAAGATGCTGTCGACCTGGCAGGCCATTCAGGATGCGGCGGACTCCTATACCGGCACGCAGCGCAGCGTGAGTGGTCTGGTCGGCGGCGACGGGCTCAAGATGCGCTTGTACGCGCGCCGCGGAGAGAGCATCGGCGGTGAATTCATGGACGAGGTCATCGTGCATGCTATCTCCATGGCGGAGTCGAACGCCTGCATGCGCCGCATTGTGGCAGCACCGACGGCGGGCTCGTGCGGTGTGGTGCCGGCGGTGCTGCTGCCGCTGTGCGAGCGCGAGCATTACACGCAGCACGAGCTGCTTGAGGCGCTGTATGTCGCCTCGGGCATCGGCGCGGTGATCGCGTACCGCGCGAGCATCTCCGGCGCGGCGGGCGGCTGCCAGGCCGAGATCGGTACGGCGTCGGCCATGGCGGCGGGCGCACTCGTGTCGCTGCGCGGCGGCACGAACGAGCAGATCGGCCACGCCGTGGCGATGGCGCTCAAAAATCTGATGGGCCTTGTGTGCGACCCGTCGCGGGCCTTGTCGAGGTCCCGTGCGTCAAGCGCAACGTCATCGGCGCGGTGAACGCGATCTCCGCGGCGGATATGGCGCTCGCGGGCATCGAGAGCCGCATCCCCGTCGACGAGGTCATCGACGCGATGGGCGAGGTCGGACGGCGCATGCCGGTCGAGTTCCGCGAGACGGCGCTCGGCGGTCTGGCCGCAACGCCGACCGGTAAGGCGGTCAAAGAACGCATGCCGCACGGCGCGCAATAAGTATCGTTCATTAAAGTGAGAAAAATGACTTCCGTTCAGGGAAAACCTGAACGGGAGTCATTTTTATGAAACCGCACAGAGATACGGGTTGTTCCGTATTTATTGGGATACGAAAAAATATAAGACTTATAAGGATAATCAATCGACAATTTTGAAGTAATTTGTTGAAAATGCCTTAAAAGATACGGTATAATCGCCGTCAGGATTAGATAGGAGGGCAACCATGAAACCTGACACAGAAAAGATCCTGAGCATTCTTGCCTCGCATGAGAATGACCCATCGAATCTCATCGCAATTTTGCAGGATGTTCAGGCGGAGTACAACTATTTAAGCGAAGCAAACCTGACGCTTATCGCTGACACGCTCGGATTAAGCGTGTCGAAGGTGTACAGTGTGGCGACATTCTACGAGAACTTCTCGCTCGAAGCCAAGGGGAAGCACATTGTCAAGGTCTGCGCGGGCACGGCGTGCCACGTGCGGAAGTCCGGGCCGATTTACGATGCGATCTATGAGTATCTGGGTCTGCACGGAAAGAAAAAGACCTCGGACGACGGCCTCTTCACGCTCGAAACGGTCGCGTGTCTCGGCGCTTGCGGTTTGGCGCCGGTCATGACCGTGGACGGCGAGGTGCATGCCAAGATGGACCCCGAGCGTGCCATTGAGCTGCTCGAGACCATCCGCAAAGAGGAGGTGCGAGCGTGAGCAAGCTGACAAGAGAAGAATTCCGCGCCCTGCGCACAAGAGCAGAGCACGACCTCGCGCAGAGCCGCGAGGTGCCGTCCATCCTCATCTGCGCGGGCACGGGCTGTATCGCCGGCGGCGCGATGAAGATTTACGACAACTTCAAATCCGAGTGCGAGGCGCGCGGGCTGAAGGTCTACGTCGGCTTGAAGCACGACACGGACGAGGAAAAGAGCCTGCACGTCAAAATGAGCGGCTGCCACGGCTTTTGCGAGATGGGCCCGCTCGTGCACATCGAGCCGATGGGTGTGATGTACATTCACGTCAAGCCCGAGGACTGCCACGAGATCTTAGAGAAGACCGTACTCGGCGGCGAGGTCATCGACCGTCTGGTCTACCATCTCGACGGCACGGCGTACCCGAAGCAGGAGGATATCCCGTTCTATAAAAAGCAGCACCGTGTGGTGCTGGAAAACTGCGGCACGTCGGACGCCGAGGACATCGAGGAGTATATCGCCAAGGGCGGCTACAGCGCGTTTGAAAAGGCGCTGTTCGAGATGACGGACGAGCAGATCTGCCGCAATATTCTCGATTCCGGCCTGCGCGGCCGCGGCGGCGGCGGATTCCCCGCCGGACGCAAGTGGGATGGCGCGCGCAAACAGAAGAGCGCGAAAAAATACATCGTCTGCAACGGCGACGAGGGCGACCCCGGTGCGTTCATGGACCGCAGCGTGATGGAGGGCAACCCCCACAGCGTGCTCGAGGGCATGATGATCGCGGGTCTCGCCGTCGGCAGCGACGAGGGCTATATCTATGTGCGCGCGGAGTATCCGCTGGCAGTGAACCGCCTGAAAACGGCCATCGCTCGCGCCGAGGAGATGGGCCTTCTCGGAACGAACATCCTTGGCAGCGATTTCAATTTCCGCATCCACGTCAACAAGGGTGCGGGCGCGTTCGTCTGCGGTGAGGGCAGCGCCCTGACCGCGTCGATCGAGGGTAACCGCGGCATGCCGCGCGTCAAACCTCCGCGCACCATCGAGCATGGCCTGTGGGCAGAGCCCACGGTGCTCAACAACGTGGAGACGTTTGCCAACGTCCCGCTCATCATCAAAAACGGCGTGGAGTGGTACCATAGCATCGGCACGGAGAAGAGCCCCGGCACGAAGGCCTTCGCCCTGACAGGCAACGTGGTCAACACGGGCCTTATCGAGGTGCCGATGGGCACGACCATCCGCGAGGTCGTTTTCGACATCGGCGGCGGCATCCCGAACGGCAAAAAGTTCAAGGCCGTGCAGATCGGCGGCCCTTCCGGCGGCGCGACCACGGCGAGCGACGAGCATCTTGACCTGCCGCTCGACTTCGACTCGCTCAAGAGCATCGGCGCCATGATCGGCTCGGGCGGCCTCGTCGTCATGGATGAGGACACCTGCATGGTCGAGACCGCGCGCTTTTTCATGCGCTTTACGCAGAACGAAAGCTGCGGCAAATGCGTTCCCTGCCGTGAGGGTACAAAGCGCATGCTGGAGATTTTGGACCGCATCATCGCAAACGAAGGAAGCCTTGAGGACCTTGACCTTTTGCAGGAGCTCTCCAAGACCATTTCGGAAACGGCGCTGTGCGGCCTCGGCCAGAGCGCGTGCAAGCCCGTACAGAGTACGCTGCGCCACTTCCGCCAGGATTATCTGCGTCATGTGGTCGACCACCACTGCCCGATCTGCAACGGCCGCAAGCGCCGCCTTGTCATCAAGCCTGAGCTGTGCAAGGGCTGCGGCAAGTGCAAGCGCAACTGCCCAATGGAGGCCATCTCCGGCGAGATCCGCATGCCGCACACCATCGACAATGATAAGTGTATCCACTGCGGCGCGTGCTGGGGCGCGTGTCCGTTCGGCGCGATCGACGCCATTGAAGAGGAGGGCTGAGACATGGCAAAAGGTATGATGATCGTTGACGGTCAGCGCGTCAACTTCGATGGGGAAAAGAACGTGCTCTCCGTCATCCGTAAGGCCGGTATTGAAATGCCGACGTTCTGCTATTACTCCGACCTCTCCGTTTACGGCGCGTGCCGCATGTGCGTGGTGGAGGATGAAAAGACCGGCAAGATCGACGCGAGCTGCTCGATGGAGCCGCGCGACGGCATGCGCATCAGCACGAACAGCGCGCGGCTTCTCAAGCACCGGCGCGTCATTCTGGAGCTGCTGCTTGCCTCGCACAACTGCAACTGCACCACCTGCGAAAAGAGCGGCCACTGCCGCTTACAGGAGCTAGCCCAGCAGTTCGGTGTGCGCAGAATTCGCTTCCCCGATACGCGCGAGCACTACGAGATCGACAGCTCGTCGCCCGCGGTGCTGCGCGACCCGAACAAGTGCATCCTCTGCGGCGACTGTGTGCGCGTGTGCGAGGAGATGCAGGGTATGGGCATTTTGAACTTTGCCTATCGCGGCAGCAATTTGCAGGTCATGCCCGCCTTTGACCGCAAGCTCGCCGAGACGAAGTGCGTGAGCTGCGGCCAGTGCGCGGCGGTGTGCACTACCGGCGCCATCACGGTGAAAAACCAGATCGGCGAGGCGTGGCGCGCCATCCACGACCCCAGCAAGCGCGTTGTCATTCAGATCGCGCCCGCCGTGCGCGTGGCCGTGGGCGAGGCGTTCGGCTTCCCCGCGGGCGAAAATGTGCTCGACAGGCTCGTCACGGCGCTCAAGCTCATGGGCGTGGACGAGGTGTACGACACGACGTTCGGCGCGGACTTTACGACGATCGCCGAATCCGAGGAATTCCTCGAGCGCCTGAAAAACGGCGGCCCGTTCCCGATGTTCACCTCCTGCTGCCCGGCGTGGGTGAAATATCTCGAAAACGAGAACCCCAAGTATTTGAAGAACATTTCTACCTGCAAGTCGCCCATGGAGATGGTGGGTGCGATCTTCCGCGACAAGTACGCTGCGAAGGACGCAGCCGACGGCCGCACGACCTACCATATTGCCATTATGCCCTGCACGGCAAAAAAGATGGAAGCAGCGCGCCCTGAGTTCGTCCACGACGGACGGCCTGATGTTGACCTTGTGCTCACCACGCGCGAGGTGATCGACATGATGCAGGAGACCGGCATTCAGCTCTCCGAGCTGGAGCTGGAGTCCCCTGATATGCCCTTTGGCCTCGGCTCCGGCGCCGCGATCATTTACGGCACGAGCGGCGGCGTGGCCGAAGCGGTCGTGCGCCACTGCCTGCCCGATAAGAGCAAAAACGCCCTGCGCGAGATCAGCATCCTCGGCCTGCGCGGTGACGCGCCGATCAAGGAGGCGAGCGTGACGATCGGCGACACCGAGCTCAAGCTCGCGGTCGTCAACGGCCTTGCCAACGCAAAAAAGCTCTTAAAGGAAATCGACGAGGGCAAGAAGTTCTATCACCTTATCGAGGTGATGACCTGCCAGGGCGGCTGCGTCGGCGGTGCGGGCCAGCCCTACGGCCTCAAGAAGAGCAAGGAAAAGCGCGGCGACGGCCTGCACCTTTCCGACAACGCGGCAATGTTCAAACGCGCGGAGCGAAACCCCGTGGTCGCTCAGATGATGGCGGAATACGGGGAAGAGCGGTGCCATGAGCTACTACATGTGACTTACACAAACAAGTGACAAAAGTCACTTGTTTGTGTAAAAGATTCACTGCGTTCTGTGCCTCGCCCTTGGCTCGACACTCACTCCGTGCAAAGTGTATTTACTGACGCACATGTCGTCAGTAAATACGGATTAGAAAATGTTTTGCGTCTGCGGACGCGAAATGAGGTGCGAATATAAAAAAGGAGCTGAATGCCTTGGCATTCAGCTCCTTTTTTGCTTGCGTTCCGTTTGGATCAGTCGAATTCCAGCGCGGTGGCGCGCAGCTCGCTCACTTCGCCGACGATGGCGCTCCAGGGGGCGAAGGTCTGGAGCTCGCGGAGAAGCGGCTCTGCGTCCTCGCGCGGGAGCGCGATGAGAAGGCCGCCCGAGGTCTGCGGGTCGGCGGCGAGGTCGAGGAAGACCTGCTGCGCCGTGGGCAGCACCGTGAGATGCGGCTTCACATAGTCCATGTTGCGGTAAGCGCCCGCGGGGATGATGCCCATCTCAGCCATATCGCGCGCCTCGTCCATCAGGGGGAGCGTTGCGCCGTGCAGGCGGATGGTAACGCCGCTGCCGCTTGCCATCTCATAGCTGTGACCGAGCAGGCCGAAGCCTGTCACGTCGGTGCAGGCGTGGACGTTTTTGGCGCTTCGCACGGCATTGCCCGCCTTTTTGTTGAGCGTCGCCATGTGGGCATAAACCGCGTCGCGGGCGGCGGGGGAGATGAGGTCTGCTTTGATGGCGGTCGTGAGCACGCCGCTGCCGAGCGGCTTGGTGAGCACCAGCACATCGCCCGGCTGCGCGCCGACATTTTTGAGGATGCGGTCGGGATGGACGAATCCCGTGACGCACAGGCCGTACTTTGGTTCGTTATCCTGAATGGTGTGGCCGCCCGCGATGACGCATCCGGCCTCGACGGCTTTGGCATGCCCACCCTCCAAAATGGCGCGAATGTCCTCTTTCGGCAGACAGTTCGGCACGCACAGAAGGTTCATCGCAACTTTTGGCTCGCCGCCCATGGCGTACACGTCGCTCAGCGCGTTCGCCGCGGCGATCTGACCGAAGAGGTACGGGTCGTCCACAATGGGGGTGAAGAAGTCGACCGTCTCAATGACGGCGACCTCGTCGGAGACGCGGTACACGGCGGCGTCGTCGCTGCTGTCGTAGCCGACTAAAAGCGCGGGGTTCGACACATTCGGCAGGTCAGCAAGAATTTCTGTCAGGGCACCCGGCCCCAGCTTGGCGGCTCAACCCGCCGCCTTTGTCATCTGCGTGAGACGCAGCTTGTCGTTCATGGCGCGCACCTCCTCCTTGAAAAACTGCTTTTATTGTAGAGAAGCGAAACGCCTTTGTCAACTCCGCCGTGTTTTCGCCGTCAGCGCGGGAAGAGGGTGTGGAGCAGATCGAGAAAGCTCTCCCAAAGGTCCGTCGGGCGTCCGTCGGAGAGAGTCACGTCGCCGGAAAGACCGTCGCAGAGGACAAAGTAGCGTTCGGCGGAGGAAAGATTCGTGAATTCGCAGCGCGCGGTGCATCCGTCGACCTCGTAGAACATGGCCGGGTAGGGCTTTGTGACATCGGTGATGTTCCAGAGCGTGATCGTGCCGTTCTGCGGCGTATCCGCGCGGAAGGTGACGGCGATGCGCGTGCTGTTCGTAAAAAGACGGCGGCCGTCACAGCTGTCGGCAAAGGTTTGTACCTCTCCGGCGGCAAGGTTGCAGACGCTCTCCTCAACCACGGGGATGGAGGGGTGCTGTGCGCGGACAAGGTTTATCCACGCGGCGACGGTGAGCGAGAGCAATACGATCAGGACGATGACGCCGACAGTCAGGAGTGTGCCGCGTTTCTGGCGACGGTGTTTGACCTTTTGCGCATAGTCGGCGACGGCAGGCGGGTCGATGACTTGCGCGGCGGGGAGAAACTGCTCGCTTTTCATCCGCGCGAGCGTTTCGCGGCAGCGGGGGCAGGTTTTGAGATGATCGTCCACGAGAGCGCGGCTCGCGTCCGAGCAGCTTTCGTCGGCGTAGAGCGGTAGCAGGTCGCCGATGACACGGCAGTCAATGTTCATGGTGTTCCTCCATATCTTCGATCAGCTTGTCCTTGGCGCGGTAAAATGTGACCTTTGCCCAGGACTCGGATTTGCCGAACAGGTCGGCAATGTCGCGAAAGTGCAGCTCGCCGAGCACGCGCAGCGTGAAGACCTCGCGGTACGGCTCTTTGAGCCGGTGCAGGGAGGCGTGGATGCGCATGGCCTGTTCTTTGTCGGCCAGCAGCTCAAAAATGTCGTCCGGCGCGGCGAGCTCGTGCGTTTCCTCGAAGGGGACGGCGCGCCTTTGGCGGCGGAGCTCTTTTGTGAGGGCATTTTTGGCGATCTGGCAGAGCCACGATTCGACGCGGCAGTTGCCGCGAAATGTGTCGATGTGCAGATACGCCTGATAGAACGTCTCCGCCGTTAGCTCGTCGGCGAGGGAGGCGTCCTTGCAGAGCGAGAGCAGGAAGCGGTAGACAACGGGTGTGCAGCGCCGGCAGATCTCGTCAAATTCGTCCATGCAGGGCCTCCTTTCCGCTTCTTTCTGCCTGTTAGAGCGCGGAGCGCGCAGAAAGATACAAACTTTTTCTCATTTTATCAATTTGCTGCAAACGGCGCAAGGCGGAGACTGCCATCGAAAAAATCAATGATAACAGCACGGTAAAACGGGAAAAACCATGAAAAAAATTCGCGGCGGGAGAAAAAAGTTGTGTCACTTCGCGCGGAATCTGTTATAGTTAGAAAGAAATAACGGGTGCAAACCCTGTGATAAGGAGCGATAGAAATGACGATCAAAGTCAATGCCATGGGCGATGCCTGCCCCATCCCTGTTGTGAAGACGCAGAAGGCGATGCAGGAGCTCGGCGGCGCCGGAACGGTCGAAACGCTGGTCGACAATGAGACTGCGGTGCAGAACCTCGGCAAGCTGGCCGCAAGCAAGGGCTGCACGTCCAAAACCGAAAAGCTCGGCGAAAACGAGTACCGCGTGACCATCACCGTGGGGGAAAACGCCAAGGTGGAGGAGCAGAGCGGCGAGTGCTACACCTGCGGCAAGCCGAAGACGGTCGTGGTGCTGTCGTCTGACAAGATGGGCAGCGGCAATGACGAGCTCGGCGGCGCGCTGATGAAGGCGTTCGTCTTCGCCCTGAGCCAGCAGGAGACCCTGCCCGACACCATCCTCTGCTACAACGGCGGCGTGAAGCTGACGTGCGAGGGCTCGGAGTCTCTCGAAGACCTCAAGGGCATGGCCGCGCGCGGCGTGGAGATCATGAGCTGCGGCACGTGCCTCAACTTCTACGACCTCAAGGAAAAGCTCGCCGTCGGCGAGGTGACGAACATGTACGTCATCGTCGAAAAGATGAGCGGCGCGGACCGCGTCGTCCGTCCGTAAGATGATCTATCTTGACAACGCGGCGACGACGCTGCGAAAGCCGCCGCAGGTCATCGACGCGGTGGTCGCGGCGATGGGGAGCTTTGGCAACAGCGCGCGCGGCACGCACGAGGAGGCGCTTGCCGCCTCGCGCGTGATCTACGACACGCGCTGCAAGCTCGCCGCGCTCTTTGGCTGCAAGCGGCCTGACCACGTGGCGTTCACCTGTAACTCGACCGAGGCGCTGAACATTGCCATCCATGGCTGCATCCACGCGGGCGAGCATGTGATCTCGACCGACCTTGAGCACAACTCTGTCCTGCGACCGCTTTACCGGCTGGAACGGGAAAACAATGTCAAGTTGAGCTTTGTTCCCGCAGATCGGCAGGGGAACATCGACTACGCCGATTTTGAACGGCTGCTGCGTCCCGATACCCGCGCCGTCGTCTGCACGCATGCCTCGAACCTGACGGGCAACACGCTGGATCTGGCGTGCATCGGCGCATTTGCGCACGAACACGACCTTTTGTTCATTGTGGACGCTTCGCAGAGCGCGGGCGTGCTGCCCATCGACATGGAGCAGATGCACATCGACGTGCTGTGCTTCACGGGGCACAAATCGCTGATGGGCCCGCAGGGCACGGGCGGACTGTGCGTGCGCGAGGGTGTGGACATCAACCCCTGGAAGGTCGGCGGCACGGGCGTGCAGACCTATCTCCACGAGCAGCCCGAGCAGATGCCGACGCGGCTAGAGGCGGGCACGCTCAACGGCCACGGTATCGCGGGGCTGAACGCCGCGCTCGACTTTTTGCAGGAGACCGGCGTTGAGGCCATCCACGCGCATGAAATGGCGCTGCTGCGCCGCTTTGTCGCGGGCGTCAAGAAAATTCCGGGTGTGGCGCTCTACGGCGATTTTGACCATGAGCGCACGGCGGTCGCCGCGCTCAACATCGGTGACATGGACTCGGGCGAGGTATCGGATATCCTGTCCGAGGATTACGGCATCGCGACCCGCCCGGGCGCGCACTGCGCGCCGCGCCTGCACGAGGCGCTCGGAACTGAGGAGCAGGGCGCGGTGCGATTCAGCTTCGGCTGGTACAATACGGAAGAGGAAGCGGACGCCGCGGTCACCGCGCTCCGCGAGATCGCAACATGAGAGAGAAAAAGCTATGGCTCGTCATCACCTTCCACACGACGGCCGCGGCCATCGCGATGGAAAAGCTCTGCCGGGCGAAGGGCCTGCCCGGGCGGCTCATCCCTGTCCCGCGTGAGCTGACGGCGGACTGCGGTATGTCGTGGCGCGCAGAGGTCCAGGACCGCGCCGCGCTCGCCGCGCTGACCGAGGCGGAGGGGTTGGAGGTCGACGGCTTTTACGAGCTGATGATTTGAAGAAAAGAGGGGGAACCATCGAAAAAAACGATGGTTCCCCCTCTTTCATCTATGAATGCCGTTTGTTTTTCGAAAGATAAACCGATATACTTGTGTTCGACAAAAAGTGTTGATTTTGTCAACGATCAAAAAAGGAGAATTGGAGAAAATGAAAAAAGTACATCTGGGCGTCATTATTGCGGGCGCCGCAGTGGGCCTTGCGGCGCTCATCTTAACGGCGCTCGGCAACCCCACGAACATGGGCTTCTGCATCGCGTGCTTTCTGCGCGATATTTCCGGCGCGGTGGGCCTGCACAGCGCGGCAAAGGTGCAGTATGTCCGCCCTGAGATCATTGGCCTCGTGCTCGGCGCGTTCATCATGAGCGTTGCGAGCAAGGAGTTCAAGGCGCGCGCCGGCTCTTCGCCCGCGATCCGCTTTGTGCTCGGCGCGTTCGTCGTCATCGGCGCGCTGGCGTTCCTCGGCTGCCCGCTGCGCATGGTGCTGCGCCTCGGCGGCGGTGACCTCAACGCGCTCGTCGGCCTGATCGGCTTCACCGGCGGTATCCTGCTCGGCATTGCGAGCCTTAAAAAGGGCTTTTCGCTCAAGCGCTCGTACGAAGCGCACAAGGCGGAGGGCGGCGTGCTGCCGACTGTGATGGCCGCGCTGCTGATCCTCGTCGTCACCGTGCCCGCGCTGTTCAAGTTCTCGGAAGAGGGCCCGGGCTCGATGCGCGCGCCGTTCTGGATCGCGCTTGTCATCGCGCTCGTTGTTGGCGCGCTCGCGCAGAAGAGCAGGCTCTGCATGGTCGGCGGCCTGCGTGACGCGTTCATGCTCAAGGACTTCCACCTGCTCTATGGCTTTGTTGCCATCTTCGTCGTCACGCTGGTCGGCAACCTCGCCATGGGCAAGTTCCACCTCGGCTTCGCGCTCCAGCCCATCGCGCACAGCGCGCACCTGTGGAATCTGCTGGGCATGGTGCTCGTCGGCTGGGGCAGCGTGCTGCTCGGCGGCTGCCCGCTGCGCCAGCTCATTCTGGCCGCGCAGGGCAACGGCGACAGTGCCGTCACCGTGTTCGGTATGCTCGTCGGCGCGGCGCTCGCGCACAACTTCGGCCTTGCGGGCAATCCCGACTCCAAGAGCGAGGCGGGCGAGCTGATCGTCGGCGGTATCTCGACTGCCGGTAAGATCGCCGTCGTGCTCGGCCTTGTTGTGATGCTCGTGGTCGTCATTTTGAATCTGCCGAAAAAGGAGGAGGCGAAAGCATGATCGACGCAAGAGGATATTCCTGCCCCATGCCCGTGGTGATGGTGCAGAACGAGGTGAAGAAGAACGCGCCTGCGTCTCTTGACGTGCTGGTCGACAGCATGACCTGCGTGGAAAACGTCACCCGCTTTGCCGAAAAGCAGGGTTATAAAGTGGAGTATGCCGCCGAAGGCGAGGACTTCCGGCTGAAGCTCAACAAGTAAGAGAAGGTCGGACTACCATATTATGATGAAAAGAGACGCCTGCAGAGCGTCTCTTTTTATTCTTTCAGCAGCTTCATCCGCTCGCGCCAGTCGGGCATGTAGCGCTCGATGAGCGCGTAGAACGCGGGGGAGTGGTCGTGGTGGCGGATGTGCGCGAGCTCGTGGACGACGACATAGTCGATGGCTTCGCGCGGATACTGCATCAGCCGCCAGGAAAAGCAAAGGCTGTTTTTCCCACTGCACGAGCCAAAGCGCGTGCGCGCGGACGTGATCTTGAGGCCCGTCGGCGTGAGGCCCATGATGCCGCTCCAGTGATCGACGCGCATCGGGAGGTATTCCTTCGCACGCGCGATGAGCGCTTTGCGCTCCTCGTCCGTTGGCTCGGGATGGGCAAGGTGGCGCGCCTGCTGCTTTTCGCGGGCGCGGGTAAGCCAGCCCTCGTGCTCGGCGACAAAGCGGTCGATGAACTCTTTTTTGACGCCGTAGGGGGCGCGGACGACGGCATTTCCGTCGCGGTCCAATTGCAGGGACATCGTACGGCGCTTGGCGCGAATCAGCGTATAGCCCGTCATTCGCCGATATAGGTGAAGCGGCGGAACGTCTTGCCGTCGCGCTCGACAGTCTCGTTCCACATGCTCACGGGCCGGACCCAGAGTCCGAAGTCGCCGTACAGCGCGCGGTAGACGACGAGCTCCTCCTCCGTCTCTGAATGACGTGCGACGCCGAGGACCTCATATTCTTTGCCCTTGAAGTGGCGGTAACGCCCGGGCTTGATGCTTTCCATGAATGATGCCTCCTGCAAAGGATTTGGATAGAGTATAGCACGAAGAAGCGAAAAAAGGAAGCGGCGCGTGCCGCTTCCTTTTTGATTTGATTTTGAAATTTGCTTCTTAGTAGCTGCCGAGGTCGGCGGACTTGTCGCCCGTGACGCTGACGCCGAACTCGTAGTCGTTGCCGGGGAGGATGGCGTTCAGGATGACACCGCACAGGGCCGCGATGGCGAGGCCGGAGAGGGTGACGGCCGCGCCGCCGACAGTGAAGGTGATGCCGCCGACCGAGCTGAAGCCGAGGCCGCTGACGAACATGACCGCTGCGATGATCAGGTTGCGGGACTTGGTGAGGTCGACCTGGTTTTCCACGATATTGCGCACACCGACCGCGGAGATCATACCGTAGAGGATGAAGCTGACGCCGCCGACGATGGCCGCGGGGATGGAGTTGACGAGCGCGTCAAACTTGGGGGAGAAGCTCAGGATGATGGCGTAGATGGCCGCGAGGCGGACAACGCGGGGGTCGTAGACCTTGGAGAGGGCGAGAACGCCGGTATTCTCACCGTAGGTGGTGTTGGCAGGGCCGCCGAACATGCCGGCAAAGGCGGTGGCAAGACCGTCGCCGAGCAGTGTGCGGTGCAGGCCGGGATCTTCGATGAAGTTGCGGCCGGTGGTGGAGGAGATGGCGGAGATGTCGCCGATGTGCTCCATCATAGCTGCGATGGCGATGGGTGCCATGACGAGGATGGCGGAAACGTCGAACTTCGCGATGACGAACTTCTGAAGGCCGATGAGATTCGCCTTGTTGACGGCGGCGAAGTTGACGAGCGGCTGCATCACGCCCTCTGCATCGGGCAGCTGCGCGCCGCAGGCGCTGGCGATGACCGCGACGATGTAGGAGCCGACGACGCCGAGCAGGATGGGGATGATCTTGACCATGCCCTTGCCCCAGATGTTGGCGACCACGATGATGGCCATAGCGACGAGGGCGAGCCACCAGCAGGTGGAGGCGTTATTGATGGCGGAGCCGGAGAGGTTCAGGCCGATCATGATGATCATCGGGCCCGTGACGATGGGAGGGAAGTAACGCATGACCTTTTTCGCGCCGAGCACCTTAAAGAGGAGTGCGAGCACGAGGTAGAGGAGACCTGCGATCACGATGCCGCCGAGCGCGTAGGCGAGCTTCGTTTCGGGATCGAGACCTTCGTAGGCGGGCATCGTCGCGACCGTGGAGAAGCCGCCGAGGTAGGCGAACGAGGAGCCGAGGAACGCGGGGACCTTGAACTTGGTGCACACGTGGAACAGCAGCGTGCCGAGACCGGCGAACAGCAGCGTCGTCTGGATGGAGAGCGGCAGGCCGTAGCGCTGGACCAGAATGGGGACGAGCACCGTCGCGCCGAACATGGCGAACATGTGCTGCAGGCCCAGGATCAGCATTCTGGGGGTGCCCAGCTGTCGGGCGTCGTAGATGGCTTCGTGTCCGAGTTCTTTCTTCATGTGATTTTCCCTCTTTGCTTTCTTCTTATTTTTATTCTCATTTGAATAAACATGGTTGGGCCCCGTGCGGGCAAAAAATAAGACCGGTAAGAAAACTTACCGGTCAAAAGAAACAATATCAATAAAAACGGAAACAGCAATACCGAGAGAGGAATTTTTCTTTTTCGGCGCGGTGCAGAGCATCATGGGTCGTTCCTCCTGTTCGTTTGTTGTCGTCTGACCAAGAATACCCGAAAGCAGGCAAGATTGCAAGCCGGAATTTTGACCAATTTACATGAAAGATATCCATCATTTTTGTGCAAAAATGCGGGCAGCAAAACGAAATTTTTCCTGCAAAGGACTTGCCAAGACTGTTTTGATGATGTAAAATACCCATACCTCCTATTGATAGCGCCTATAAATGGAGGACTTTTTAAAAAGAGAGTGTGTGTTGTATGGAAAAGAAAAAACTAAGCTTGCCGAAGCAGATCGGAATTGCGCTGCTGCTCGGTATTCTGGCCGGCTATGCCTTTTATATGCTGGGAATACCCGAGTTCACGACCAACTACTTAAAGCCCTTCGGCACCATCTTCGTCAACCTCCTCAAGTTCATCGTCGTCCCCGTCGTGCTGCTGTCGATGATCGACGGCATCATCTCCATGGGCGATATGAAGAAGGTCGGCTCCGTCGGCTGGAAGACGGTCGCCTACTTCCTTGTCACCACGGCCGCGGCCTGCGTCATCGGCCTGTTATTCGCCAACCTCTTCAACAATGCAGGCTGGTTCCCCACGCTCGCGCTGGAGGACGGCGCGGTCTGGGATAAGGCCACCAGCGCCAACTTCATGGATACCCTGGTCGCCATCTTCCCGAGCAACATGTGGAAATCCTTCACCGACGCAAACATGCTGCAGGTCATCGTGATCGCCCTGATGTTCGGCGGCGGCATCCTTGCCGCGGGCGAAAAGGGCAAGCTTGCCAAGGACCTGGTCTCCACGCTCTATGCGGTCATCGAGCGCGTGATGGCGTTCATCATTGCCCTCAGCCCCATCGGTGTGTTTACGATGATGGCGTGGGTCGTCGCCACGCAGGGCCCTGAGATCCTCGGCTCTCTTGCCGTGGTGCTCGGCTGCGCGTACCTCGGCTACATCGTCCATGCAGTCCTCTGCTACTCTTTCTCTGCCAAGGCGTTTGCGGGCATCAGCCCCTTCACCTTCTTCGAGAAGGCATCCCCCGCGATGATTTTCGCCTTTACCTCCACCTCCTCTGCCGCCACGATCCCCCTGAGCAAGGAGTGCGCGGATGAGCTGGGCGCGGAGGGCGACGTTTCCTCCTTTGTTATCCCCCTCGGCGCGACGATCAACATGGACGGCACCGCCATCTATCAGTGCGTCGCCACCATCTTTCTTGCCACCTGCTGCGGCATGACGCTGACCCTTGGCCAGATGGTCACGATCGTCGTCACCGCGACGCTTGCCTCCATCGGCACCGCCGGTACGCCGGGCGCAGGCATGATCATGCTCGCTATGGTGCTCGAGGCGATGAACATCCCCGTCGATATGATCATGATCATCTACGGCATCGACCGTCTCTTCGACATGGGCCGCACCTGCCTGAACATCACGGGCGATATCTCCTGCGCCTGCTGCGTGACCAAGTGGGAGAGCAAGAAGGCCGCGCAGACTGCCAAGTAATTTTCTGTTCCGCAATCAAAATGCCGCCCCGATTCGGGGCGGCATTTTTCGTCCGAACAAAGCGGATTGGGATTGCATTTTAACACAGCGGAGCATACAATGATGCTGCTTCGCCAAAGGCGAGGCACAGGAGGAAGAAGATGACGACTGATCGGAAACGGGGATATCTCTATATCCTGCTTGCCGCGATGCTCTATTCCACGACGGAGGTCGCGCTCAAGGCGCTCGGCGGCGCGTTTGCACCCATGCAGGTGACAGTCGAGCGTGTGCTGCTCGGCGCGGCTGCGCTGATGCCCTTTGCACTGAACGACCTCAAAAAGCGGGATATCCAGCTTACAAAGGCGGACTGGGGCTATTTCACACTGCTCGGTTTTCTGACGGTGACGCTGCACATGTCGCTTTTGCAGATGGCGGTGCTGCACATGGACGCCTCAGCTACATCGATTATCTACTCGGGCAATCCTGTGTTCGCGGTGGCGCTGGCGCACTTCATCCTGCATGAGCCGCTGAAAAAGAACCATCTGCTGGCCATCGGCGTGGAACTTGTCGGCATTCTCTTCATCCTCAATCCCGCGCACCTTGAGATTAGCCTGCGCGGCTTTTTGGAGATCATCACCGCCACGCTGCTGTTTGCCACTTACGGTACGCTCTGCAAGCTGCGTCTGCCGCGGCTCGGCGCGCTCGTGATCACGACGTTCAACATGCTCATCGGCGGTCTGGAGCTTCTTTTCCTGCTGATGCTCGGTGAGATTCCGGCGGTCGGTGCGCTTTACAGCGGCCTGGGGCTGGAGATATTCGCGGGCATTCCGTTTTTCACGGGCTTTACGCTCAAAACGACGCTGCTTTTGTGCCATGTCGGCATCGGCTGCGCGGCCATCGGCTTTCTGCTCACGGCGAAGATCACGGAGTACACCTCTGCGACGGAGGCGTCGTTCGTTTATCTCGTCAAGCCCATTCTGGCAACGGCGCTGGCGGTCGTCGTGTACCACGAGCATATCAGCGTGAACCGCATGGTCGGCATCGCGTTCTTTGTGGCGGCGTCGCTGTGTGTCAGCGTGCCGGTGCTGAGAGAAATGCGGCGGGAGCGCGCGGTAAAAACTTGACAATGAGAATGGAAAAGCGGAAGGGCAGCGCCCTTCCGCTTTTTTGTTATTCGTCGATGCGGGTGATGTCGTGGATCCACTTGCCGGAGTGCAGGCGGTAAAGGCCGAGGGGGGATTTGATGATATATTCGATCATCAGGCAGAGGCAGAAGACCTCGTTCGGCACCTTGAGCACAAGGCCTAAAAGGCACATGATGGGCAGCGTGCCGCACCAGAGGGGAAAATTGTCGATCACAAGCGAGGCATTCACATCGCCGCCGCCGCGCAGCACGCCTACGACCATCGTGGTTGAAAAGCTGTGCAGCGGGATGGCGCAGGCATAGCACATGAGCATCACACTGCAAAGCCGCTCGGCGACCGCCGAGAGCGAGAAGAGCGGCATGACGAACGGGCGCATCAGCGTCACGAACATCGTGTATTCGGCGAGGCCGAGCACAATGCCGAACGCGAACGCCGTGAAGCACAGCGCGCGGCCGATGTTGTAAACGCCCTTTAAGTTGCCCGTGCCGATCTCCTTGCCGACGATGACGGACACCGCCGCCGCGATGCCGAACACGCCGGAGGTCATCAGTTTGTCGATATTGCCCGCAAGCGTGTAGGCGGCGATGAGATCGCTGCTATTTGCCATGTGGCCCATGATGACCGTGATCATCGAAAAGCCCGTGCCCCAGAGCGTCTCATTGATGAGCACCGGCGCGCTGTAGCGCAGGAATTTACGCAGCATGTCCATGCCGGGGCGGAGAATGGCGTGCTTTATGAGCGGCATCGTGCGGCAGCGGAACGCGTAGGAGAACGCGACGACGAACTCCACCACGCGGGACAGAAGCGTCGCTACCGCCGCACCCGTGATGCCGAGCGCGGGCAGACCGAGCTTGCCGAAGATCAGCACATAGTTGCCGAGCGTGTTGCAGAGCATCGAGATCGCGAAGACAATCATGCCGAAGCGCGGATTTTCGATGCTGCGCTGCATGCCGATGTAGATGGAGGAAAGCGAGTTGAAAATGTAGGAGAAGCCGACGATGCGCAGGTACGGCTCGGCCAGCTCCACGAGTGTCAGATTGTCGGTGATGAGGTAGAGCACCTGCGCGGGAAACGCGCACAGAATGGCGGCAAACAGCACGCTCACGCCGCCCGCGATCATAAAGCCGATGCCCATGACGCGGTTGATGCTCTCGCGGTCGCCGCGGCCCCAGTATTGGCTGATGAGCACGCTTGAGCCGCTTTGCAGGCCGAAGACGACGAGCTGGATGATGAAGACTGGCACGTTCGCCACCGTGACGGCGGACATCTGATCGCTGCCGAGAAGTCCCACCATGAACGTATCGAGAAAGCCGAGCGACGTGGTGATCAAATTCTGCACGATGACCGGCAGCGCCAGTAGAAAAAGATGCTTGTAAAAGCCCTTGGGCTGGTGAAGATAGGAGAACATAATAACCTCGAATCGTGGAATTACAGCATGGGGAAGCGCGTGTCGCGGTGCGCCTTGAGCGCGGAGACGACAGCCTCGATCTCTCCATGCTTCGTCTCGGGGCCGTAGCTGACACTCAGCACTGCCGTGGCGCACTTCTTGTACCGTCCAGTCGTCCCTTATACACGTCTGCCCCTGCCGACGAGGCAACCAGAGACCG
>OJKP01000579.1_pt1 | contig 26544 bp, 15 predicted proteins | sample 1596521 | NCBI WGS metagenome assembly OJKP01 (sample SAMEA4350130, study PRJEB24818) | metagenome | biome: human; feature: gut; material: faeces | place: Denmark | collected 2013-09
ATAGGCAAATGGTTCTTGGATGTTGCGAAGTATATAGTAACAGCATACGTTTTGACCACAATGTTTGTAAAGGTTGATTCAATCTTTGCTGCATTAGGGGCAATAGTCATCATGGTGATAATGTTTGTCATAGGTGTCTATTTCTTGCATAAAGATAATAATAACGATAAAAAAGATAAGGAAAAGGAGAAATAAGTATGGATGCAGGGTTGTTAAGTATGTATGTCGCTCTTATGCTTTTAGGCTTAGGAATGATAGTATATTCCAAAATTGAAGATAATAAGAAAGGGAAGTAAAATGAGTAATGGATTATTAGTGATGTATGTCTTTTTCGCTTTAATTATTGCTGGTTCTTTAATCTATTCAAAATGGGAGGATAAGCATCAGCAACAAGAGCAATAAATGGTGATTAGATACATTCTTTCTATAATAAGCATTTTTTTCATAACCTTGAGCAGTTTTGCACAAGGTGGGCTGCCTAGTCGCTATAACGTAAGCTATCTCAATATGGCTGCAGGTATGCCGAATAATTTTGCTGATGATATCTTTCAGGACTCTTACGGCTTTGTATGGATTAGTACGCATGGTGGTGGATTGGTGCGCTACGATGGTTTCAACTTTATGAACTTCGGTTTGGGGTCTGTAGGAATCAGTCTGCGAAGCAACAGTTGCCGTAATGTCTGCGAAGATCCGTTCAAGCGCCTTTGGGTGGCTTTCGAAGAAGGTCCGCAGGTGCTCGACCTCAATACCATGCAGCCAGTTGTTCCACCTTGTGAGAACAGCCAGGTAGAGGCACAACTCAACAAAGTATTCAAGAACCTTTGCACCCGAATATATTGTGATGCAAAGGGCAATATATGGATGCTTTCTTTCAACCAGCTTACCCGTTTCGGCTTTAACGAAAAGGGCGAGGTGAACAGCGTCTTGTCCACATCCTATCCTTATAGTGCTCCCGATCTTGGAATCTGTGATGTCTATCGCAGAGGAACAGTTGTATTATGCAACAATGGAGTGGTGAGCGAGTTCTCAGTGAAGAACAATCAGCTCGTAGCAAAGAACATCTCATCCCTATTCCCTCCGCTCGAAGGCTGGTATGGCGGTGCCATCATCTCGTATCATGGCAAGATATGGATGGGTACGAATCGCGGATTGTTTAATAGTGGCAAGCAGGAATTCCATTGCTCTGCTACCGACCATTCGCTTCAGCACGAAGTAGTGACGAGCCTTGCCGTTTCTCCAGATGACAAACTTCTGGTAGGAACGCTCTGTGGCGTAGATATCTTCAATGATAAGACCGGAGAGATAGAACATTGGAACACTGCTACGGCTGTGAATCCGCTGAGCAGCAACTTTATCAACAGTCTTTTCTCAAAGAACGGACAGATATGGGTAGGCTCTGAGACGGGTGGTGTTATCAAGTTGGCTCCACGTCAGCTGGATTTGGCATTCTACCGTCACGACCCCGCCAACCCAGGCAGCATCTCTCCCAACGCAGTCAATGCCATGTATGCGGCAGCTGACGGAACCCTGTGGGTAGGAACCGTAGAGGGAGGTCTCAATGCCTTGGCTCCAGGCAGCATGAACTTTGTTCATTATACGATGGCAAATTCCGGTTTGCCGCATAATACCGTCTCGGTTCTTGCAGCCGATAACCGCAATCAGCTCTGGATTGGTACCTGGGGTACGGGCTTTGCAGTGATGAATCTCCAGCAGCCGGGCAAGATTATTCCTCTGGTGACAGATGCAAAGCATCAGCATTTACTTAACTTTGCCGGTGCCTTGGCTTACGATCCTATCAATGATGGTATGTGGCTCGGAACCAATGATGGTCTCTTCTTCTATGATATGAAGCGCCGCCAACTCATCGAACCTTTCAGGGGATGCCAGAATGTGCGCGGCTGCATTGGTTCTCTGATAACCCGAAAGGGCAAACTCCTGATGGGTTGTGTGCGGGGAATGGTAGAGGTCGACCTCAAGTCGCGTCCTCATGGCAAGGGCGATTTCGCTGTGACGTATCATCAGTATAAACTCGACAATCCGAAGAGTGGAGTCTTCGATAAGATATTGTCTTTCTGTCAGGCTAAGGATGGAAAGATATGGATGGGCAGTAACGGCTACGGTCTGTATTGCTATACCAGCGATAAAAACGGAAAGACTCAAGTGAAGTCGTATACCACCAACAATGGACTTGCCAACAACATCGTTAAAGGTATTGTAGAAGATAACCAGGGCATGCTGTGGATAGCTACCGATAACGGACTCTCTATCTTCAATCCTAAGACAGAGGCATTCTGCAGTTTCTCCCGTGAAGATGGTCTGATCAGTTCACAGTTCTATTTCAATGGAGCCATCCGCAATGACAAGGGCGAGATATTCCTGGGCACCGATATGGGTATGATGGCAGTGAAGGGTGTAAACCGTTCTGTGCATCAGACGGGTAAGTTGTGCTTTACCGAACTTCTGGTAGATAACCAGCCAGTTTTTGCCGGCAGCGATTATCTGGAAAAAGACATCTCCATCGCCAGAAAGTTGCGTATCCATGAGAGTGATAAGTCGTTCACTCTCTTTTTCTCAGCGCTCAATTATGGCAGCGAGACACAGGGCGTGTACCTTTATCGCATGAAGGGATACGAGAATGAGTGGGTTCAGCTCAAGGCTGGCCAGCATTGTGTGCGTTATTCCACTCTGCCGGCTGGAGACTATGAGTTTGAGGTGAAATATATCCCATCTATCAATTCCGATAAGGAACAGGTCATCTCTGTAGAAGTAGAGATTACTCCTTATTTCTGGAAGAGCTGGTGGTTTGTTGCTCTTATTATAATAGGTATCATCGCCTTGCTCCAATATGCTTATGTGCGCCGTCTCAACAAGATGCGCGAAGAGGAAGTTGAGGCTTTGTACCGTCCTATCGAGGCAGCGATGAAGGAAAGTGATGAACCAGAAAAACTGCAGAGTCGCATCCAGATGATTCTGCAGAACCAGAAACGTTATCAGGACAGTCAGAAAAAGAGCATTGAGGTTGACAGGAAGATGGTAGAGGAGAATACGCGTCCATTCATGGAAGAAGTGATGGATGTGATGGAGAAAAACTACGATAATTCTGAGTTCGGAGTTCAGGAACTGGCAGATGCTTTGGGCATATCCCGCAGTGTGCTGAGCAAGAATCTCTCCCAGGAGATAGGCTTGCCAACAGCCCAGTTTATCCGCAACTACCGTCTCGACATCTCGCGCAAGATGATGGCTGATAAAACTTCCAACCGAAATATCACGGAGATAGCCTACCGTGTAGGCTTCAACGATCCGAAGTATTTCACCCGTTGCTTCACCAAGCAGTTTGGTATTTCGCCAACTGCATATAAGGATCAGTTGGATTCTTAGGGTTCAGATATGGCATAGTTCTCCTTGGATTCTTTGAAGAAATAATGTTCCTGGATGTGATTATTTGTTAAGTAAACAAAATAAAATCATGGGGTTGCTTGATATAAGTCAAGTAATCCCTTGTTTTGTATGTGTGGGTACACAACTGGTGGATAAGCACGTAATATCCTTAAAAATCCACTATTTATGCGTTTGTCCACCTATAAAACCCATTTGTCCACCCAATATAATCTGATTAATTGTACTTTTGCCACTGTAAATGGATTTAAAATTTTTAAATAACCTATTATTATAGTAACAAAATAACCTAAAAGCATTAAGTTATGAAGATAAGAAAAACTTTGCTTTCGTTTGCTTGGGCTATCATGGTGGCATTAAGTTTCACTGCTTGTGGTGATGACTGGGGCCGGCAGGACGATCCTGCTGGCGGACAGATTTACCCATCTAAGACAACAGTGGCAACTTATGACTTTGAGTATTCAGAAGAGAAACCTGAGTATTCTGACATGATCAGTCACGACGAGTCATGTGAGGTGACCAACGATGAGTCTCTCGCAAGTAATGTATTGCACATCAATGGTAAGGGTGGTGCCAAGATTGCCAATCCTTTCAATGGGGTGAAGTTGCAAAATGGTGCTGCCATCACTTTCGCTGTAAAGATTGATGCAGCTGTAGCTGAGGACGGAACAGTCGCAGATGTTGACTTGACACGCCCTCTTATCTCATTTGGTTCAGATGAGAAGGATGCAGCTGGTAATGATATCAGTGCTCGCTTCTATATCACTGCCAATGGTCAGGTGGTTTACAACAAGCCTACCCAGTTGCAGAGTTTGAACCTGAATGAGAATGACCCTTCTTCTGTGAAGACAGGTATTCTCTCTCCTAACGAGTGGCATTTCGTAGCCCTTCAGCTTTCTACTGAAGGTTACCAGCTCTACGTTGATGGTAAGAAGAGCCTTTCTGGTTATCAGACATCATCAAGTGCTACCTCTTTCCAGTACAAGACCTTGGTTGATTCCATCAACTCTTTACCTTATATATATATAGGTGGAGACAGCAAGTTGACAGCCGAAGAGACCAACACCGTATCTATCGACAATGTTACCCTGATCCGTAACATGATGGAAGAGAAGGATTGGAACAAGACCATTGGTGGTAATGGTGGTGGTGATGAAGCTTTCAAGAATGTAGAGTTTGTGAAGGAGGATGGTACTCCTACTACCGAAATCGGTACTTCTGATTGCTCTGCTGCTTGGTGGACTAGCTTCTCTGACTACTATCGTATTCCTGCAAATGGTTCTATCCACTTGAAGTTTACCAACCATACATCAGGTGCTGGCAACTGGAACAACTGGAACCTCTGTTTGAGTACAGATGATGTACGTAATGGTGGTAATTATTCAGAGTATTTTGTTATCCGTAGCGATGCATTTGGTTGGGGTAGTTCCTATGCCTCTGGAAAGTGGGATAATGAAGGTTATCCTGCCAATGATGATGAATGGGCTGTGTTCCGTCAGAATATGGAGGGTGCCAAGGTAGATATGACCATTTCCCGTTCTGGTACAGATATCAAGGTAGTAGCAGTGGCAACCTGTACAAATGGCAAGGTTTACACCGAAAGATTCACTGCTCCTTGCAATGATGCCAATGAGGTTCTCCGTGCCTTCCTGATTGTTGATGGTTCTTATCTTGTCATGGATACCAACGAGTGTCAGGCACAGACTGCTGTAGAAGTTACAACCAGCGAAATCGGAACTTCTGATTGCTCAGCCGCTTGGTGGACACAATTCTCTGATTATTTCCAGATTCCTTCCGGTGCTTCATTGCACCTCGGTTTCACCAACCATACATCAGGTGGTGGTAACTGGAACAACTGGAACCTCTGTGTCAGCACCGATGATGAGCGTGCTGGTGGTAATTATTCAGAGTATTTTGTTATCCGTAGCGATGCATTTGGCTGGGGTGGTTCTTATGCCTCAGGAAAGTGGGATAATGAAGGTTATCCAGCCAATGATGATGAGTGGGCTGAGTTCCGCCAGAATATGGAGGGCGCCAAGGTGAATATGACCATTTCCCGTTCTGGTACAGACATCAAGGTGGTAGCTGTAGAGACCTGTACTAACGGCAAGGTTTACATCGAGAGATTTACTGCTCCTTGTAGTGATGCCAATGAGATGCTCCGTGCCTTCCTGATCGTTGATGGTTCTTATCTTGTGATGGATCCTGCAGCTTGCTATATTGGAAAGCCTTTGTATTAAACGGAGGCTGAACTTCAACAATAACATTAATAGAATAAACAATGAACAATAACATATTGCATAAGTTTTTCTTGACCCTGACACTGGTGCTCCTTACTTTAGGAGCATCAGCACAGGTTACCGTATCTGGTAATGTGTCAGATGAATCGGGTGAGCCTATCATTGGTGCTACTGTTATGGAAGCATTGACAACCAATGGTGTTGTTACTGATGTCGACGGTAACTTCAAGATTCAGGTGAAGAACGAGAACGCTACTTTGAAGATTTCCTATATCGGTATGATTGCTCAGAACATCCGTGTTGGCAATCAGCGTAATATCAAGGTGGTTCTCAAGGACGAAAGTCAGAAAATCAATGAGGTCGTAGTCGTTGGTTACGGTCATCAGAAGAAGGAGAGTGTCGTAGGTGCTATCTCTCAGGTAAGTGCCGATGACCTCTTGAATACTCCAACAGCCAACGTAACACAGGCTATTGCCGGTAAGATTCCAGGTGTCGTAACAACCCAGGTATCTGGTGCTCCTGGTGCCGATGATGCTACTATCAACATCCGTGGTCGTGCAACCTTCGCTGGCGACGGTGCTCCATTGGTAATGGTAGATGGTGTAGAGCGTGCTTTCTCTCAGGTTGCTCCTGATGATATCGAGAGTATCTCTGTATTGAAGGATGCTTCTGCTACAGCCGTTTATGGTGTGCGTGGTGCGAATGGTGTCATCCTTGTTACTACCAAGCGTGGTAAGGATATGAAGCCAGAGGTTAGCTTGACCAGCAACTTCATGTGGGGTACTCCAACCCGTAAGCCACACTATCTGAATTCTTACGACTCAGTTACTCTTCTGGAGGAGGCTCTGAAGAATGATGGTCTTCCATCACAGTATTCAGCTTCTGATATCGAGATGTACCGCAAGAGCTGCGCCGGCGAGTTGACTGGTGCTGATGCGCTTCTCTATCCTAATGTAGATTGGTATGATGAGGTGCTCAACAACTGGGCTCCTTCTCAGCGCTATAATGTAAGTGTACGTGGTGGTACGAAACGTATGCGCTACTATGTATCTGGTGAAATCTACAATCAGGGTTCTCTGATCAAGAACCTCAGCCAGGATGCATACGGCAACTCTTCAAGCCCTGGTTACAACCGTTACGCTTTCCGTGCCAACATGGACTTCTTCCTCTCTAAGGATCTGACATTCAGTGTAAACTTCGGTACCCGTTTCGAGAACCGTCATGGTTCAAATACTAACGAGAAAGCTGACAACTATGATATCTTTGCACGTATCAACCATACTCCAGGTTGGATTTTCCCAGTATCTTATGAGGTACAGAATGGTGAGACAACCAAGACTCTCTATGGTGGTACAGCCGTATATCAGGACAATGTGGTAGCTGCTCTTTCAAAGGGTGGATACTATCGTGGAACCAATACCATCAATGAGACCAACTTCATTGCAGACTACAAGATGGACTGGTTGACTCCTGGTCTTTCTGCCCGCGGTATGGTTTCATTCGACTATGACTCTTATTATAAGAAGACATTCGGTGCAGCTTTTGCAACTTATGAATTGAACGACCGCAACAACTTTACAAGTGCAGATGCTTATACAAAATATAATGTAGATGGCGACCTGGCTTACTCTAAGGGTTCTTCTACAACTTACAAGCTCTATATGGAGGGTCAGATTAACTACGCCCGCAAGTTTGGTAAGCACGATGTTACCGGTATGGTACTTTACAACCAGAACGACTACCGTTACAACTCAGACTTGGCTAAGCGCTATCAGGGTCTCGTAGGTCGTGTAACTTACGGCTATGATGACAAGTATCTCGCTGAGGTTAACGTTGGTTACAACGGTTCAGAGAACTTCCTGAAGGGCAAGCGCTTCGGCTTCTTCCCTGCATTCTCACTCGGTTGGCGTGTAACTCAGGAAGAGTTTATGAAGCCAACAGAAAACTGGTTGAACAACCTGAAGATCCGTGCATCTTATGGTGAGGTTGGTAACGACGTTTATACCGTAGGTGGTGTAGCTCAGCGCTTCCTCTATGAGGAGAAGTGGAACCAGATTACTAACGATTACTACTTCGGTAACAAGGGTCAGACCGGTATCTTCGAGAGCCAGTATCCTAACTATGGTGTAACCTGGGAGCGTGCCAAGAAGTTCAACGTAGGTCTTGAGTTCGGCTTGTTCAACGGTATGCTGACCGGTAACTTCGACTACTTCGTTGAGAACCGTAACAATATCCTGACCGAGTACTTGAGCCGTCCACAGTGGGTAGGTGTAACAATGGCAGCCGGAAACCTCGGTAAGACCCAGAACAAGGGTTACGAGTTGGAACTCCATCACTTCAATCACATCGGCAAGGACTTCACCTATAATATCGGTGCAACCTTCTCTCATGCAGCCAACAAGATCAAGAATATGGATGAGCCTGCTTACAAGACCGCTTACCGCAAGCGCGAAGGTCACCCAATCAACCAGTACTTCGGTCTGGTATGCGAGGGCTTCGTAACACAGGCAGACTTGGATAATCCTGACTTCCCTGTATCAACCTACGGAAACGTAAAGGTTGGTGACCTGAAGTACAAGGATATGAATAACGATGGCTTCATCGATGACCGTGATGAGACATTCATCGGCTACAGCGATATTCCAGAGAACACATACGCTCTGACACTCGGCGCCAACTATAAGGGCATCGGTTTCGAAGTAATGTTCCAGGGTGTAGATCATGTATCCCGTTACTACGACAGCGATGCGATGTTCGCCTTCCAGAACAACGGTAAGGTAAAGGATATCCACCTGAACCGCTGGAACCCTGCAAAGAGCGAGGCAGAGAACCTGGCAACAGCAGAATATCCATTGCTCCATTACGGAAGCAACGGTGACCACAACCAGCGCCAGAACTCATTCTTCCTGAAGAACGGTTCATTCGTCCGTCTGAAGAACATCGAGTTGAGCTATACATTCCCTAAGGAGTTGATTAAGCATGTCGGTATGAGCAATGTTCGCTTCTACATCAATGCCAACAACCTCTTTACATGGGATCATCTCGACGACTTGGTTGACCCAGAGAGTAACGGTTCAAACCGTTATCCACTCTTGAAGACCGTCAACGTAGGTTTCAATGTCGTATTCTAATTCAAGAACATTCAAAAAGAATCGAAAATGAAGAAATATAGTATATTTGCTTTGGCGCTCGTTATGGGAGCAATGACGCTCACCTCTTGCGAAGACGCCTTCGGCAATTTCCTCGACAAGCAGCCAAGCAATGAGTTGACAAAAGCTGAGGTGTTGGGTAACTTCACTCTGTTGGAACAGAACCACAACGATACTTACAACTTCCTGCTTCACGGTGCCAACCGTGTGAACAACTCATGGATGGATGCTGCTACCGATCTGGCTGAGTCAAGTATCGGTACATCAGGTACACGTACCACATTCAATATCGGTAACTATTATGGTGGTGGCGGTGCAGCAGAGCTGACTTCTCCTTGGGAGAGTCGCTATCGTGGTATCCGCAAGTGCAATATCACCATCAACACATTGCAGCAGGATACAGAGAACAAGCTTCGCCCTGCAGATCTTGACGTAGAACTTTACAATTCACGTAAGGCAAACTATATTGCAGAGGCCCGTTTCCTCCGTGCCTATTTCTACTGGGAACTGTTCCTCCGTTACGGTCCGGTGCCATTGGTTACAACCGAGCTCGACCCTAACGGTGACCTGATGACAGGTTATACAGAGCGCCCTGACCTCAAGACCTTCATGGATTATCTCTTCAAGGAGGTAAAGGAATGCGAGAGCAGTCTGAAGACTTACGCAGAGACCAACGATGCTACCTATGCAGGCGAGGTGAACCAGCCTACAGCACGTGCCCTCTATGTTCGCATGATGCTCTACATGGCAAGTCCACGCTACTCAGCACAGAGCGGTGTTACCTGGCAGCAGGCTGCTGACGCAGCTGCGAGCTTCATCGCTGACTATGGTGAGAACTATAAGTTGGAAGATCGTACCAACGGAGGTGTAGCTGCCTACAACAATGCCTGGTTGCTCAACACTTATACTGACAAGAACCCTGAGGTTATCTTCTTCCGCAACGATGTAGCCATCGGCTGGAGCGGTATTTCTACCGATACTCCTGTAGGTGAAGGTGGACAGGGTGGTCTTTGCCCAAGCCAGAACCTCGTGGATATGTATGATATGGAAGATGGTTCAGCTCCTTTCAAGCAGTATGATGCAACAGGTGCTCCGGTTTATGTAAACGGCAAGCCTACCATCAACGAAGAGAGCGGTTATACAGAGCAGAAGATGTGGAAGAACCGTGATCCACGCCTCGCAGCTACCATTCTTTACAATGGTTGTGAGTGGGGTCAGGCTACCAGCACCAAGACCAATGTCATTGATGTGGTTTATGGTCATCGCGATAATCCTATCGGCAACCAGAATGCTACTCCAACAGGTTACTATGTACGCAAGTATATTCCTGAGACCATCCTGAGCAGTAACCACAGCGGTACAGCCAAGCGCCTCTGGAAGATCTTTACCTATAGCGAACTGCTTCTGAACTATGCTGAGGCATTGAACGAGGCTGACTATGCAGGCAACAAGACACAGGTTTGCAACCTGCTCGACCAGATTCGTCATCGTGGCGGTATCATGGGTAATGTAGCCGACCGTACAGACCTGAATTCCCAGACAGCTATGCGCAATTTCATCCACAAGGAGCGTACCATCGAACTTGCTTTCGAGGAGCACCGCTGGTGGGATGTACGTCGCTGGAACGTAGCAGGCGATGCACTCGGCCGTGATATCTATGGTGTAGATGTGGCAGCAGATGGCACTATTACCCGTAAGGTAGCCCAGCAGCGCAAGTGGCAGGACAAGTTCTACCTCTATCCAATCCCAGAGGCTGAGGTTTGGAAGATTGGTCAGGACTTCCAAAACGATGGTTGGAAAGAATAACTCTTTTAATGATAGAATCGTATGAATAATATTCAGAATATATATAATAAGGTATCTTCATCAAGCAAAGTCTTGATGCTGAGTGCACTTCTCTGTGCTTCAAGTTCTGTCTTGGCACAGGAGCAGGTGCTCAAAGGCCGAATCGTCAACAGCCAGGGTGATCCAATCCCTGGAGCTGTTGTCAACGTGGCAGAGGAAAGCCGCATTGCCCTGACCGATAAGGATGGCTACTTTACATTAAAGAAGGTAACTCCTAGCGATGAAATCTGCGTAAGTAGCGTAGGTTACAAGAATGCGCAGGAGAAGGTGACCACTTTTGACGGCACATACGTCATCAAGATGGAAGATGATACTGACGAGTATGAGCATCTCGCTCCAGTTCCTTTCGGCGAGCAGAAAAAGAAAATCTTGACTGATTCCCGTTCGGTTGTTTCAGGCGAGGAATTGCAGAAGCATCCTGTTACCATTCTTCAGAATGCCTTCACCTCAACACTGAATGGTGTGCAGACCTACGAGTGGTCTTCTGAGCCAGGATGGTCGGAGAGTTTCCTCTTTATCCGTGGTATCCGTACCACCAACCAGAGTGCCCGTTCTCCACTGATTATCGTGGACAACGTAGAGCGTGACCTCTCCTTCCTCGATGCTTATCCTATCGAGAGCATCACCGTACTGAAGGATGCTGCCGCTTCTTCTATCTATGGTATGCGTGGTGCCAATGGTGTGATTATGGTTACTACCAAGCGCGGTAATGCCGGTAAGACTAAGATTGATTTCACTCAGGAAGTCGGTTTCCAGACCCTCGCCAACAAGATGGAGGTTCAGAACTCTTACAACATGGCGATGACCCGTAACCAGGTACGCTATCTGAGCGGTATGGATCCGATGTACACCCAGGATCAGCTCGACAACTACAAGTATGTATGCAACGGTGGAAAGTTTGCTGACGATGATATCCGCAAGTATCAGTACTTCAATACATCTTGGGCAGACCAGTTGTATCGTGAAGCTGCACCGCAGTATCGCACCAACCTGCAGATTAGTGGCGGTAATCAGCGTGCCCGCTACTATGTAAGCTTCTCTTATCTGCGCCAGGAGGGTATGTGGAATACCGAGGGTACTGAAATGAATGATGGTTACAGCACTCAGCACGTACTGAACCGCTGGAATCTCCGTTCTAACATCGATATCGATGTATCCAAGTATCTGAATGTATCTCTCGACTTGGGTGGACGTATTGATAACATCTCTCAGCCTACTGAGGGCGTGTTCAACCTCGTTACCTTCGGTGTAATCGAGGCAAACCCTATGGCTCCTACCCATAACCCTGACGGAAGTATCTATTCTTCATCTACAGCCAACAACCCAGTACGTTACCTGGGTGGTTCCGGTTTGGAGAAGAACCGCCGCCGTAACTTGTATTCTACCTTGAATGCCAAGTACGATTTGAGTCCTGTATTGAAGGGCTTAGGCTTGTTCGGTACAGTCAGCTTCGATGCATACGAGACTTTCGAGTCAACACAGACTGCTCAGATGGATTCATGGAACTACGACTACGAAAATCTGGCGGTTACCGATGTCAGCCAGTTCAAGTATACCAAATATACAACCAAGGCAGCTTTGAGCAACCCATCAGCTAATCAGCGTGGTTACTACTACAACCTGAATTTGTTTGGTGGTGTAAGTTACAAGAACAGTTTCGGTAAGCACAATGTAGATGCCCGTGCCTTTGCCCGTTACTACCGTAATGAGGAAGCAGGTTCAGATTACTCAACCCAGCAGAGTGCATCTTCAAACCGCTATCTGGCATACAACTTCCAGGGAACATACGACTATGCTAACAAGTATATCGCCTCAGTCAACCTCTCTCGTATGGGATGTGATAACTTCTCACCAGACGACCGTTGGGGTACCTTCTGGGGTGCATCTGCAGGATGGGTACTCTCAGAGGAATCCTGGATGAAGAAACTTGGCTTTGTCAATCTTCTCAAGCTCCGTGCTTCTTATGGTGAGGCAGGTCAATCATCTACTGGTGCAGGCCGTTACCCATATCAGAGTATCTATGGTACGGCTACCGGTTACGGTTTCGGTTATAACGGAACTCTTGTGAATGGCTATGCTGAGAGCAAGACCGGTAATGCCAACAGTAAGTGGGAAATCTCCAAGATGGTAAACCTCGGTATTGACTGGAACCTCTGGAACAGCAAACTCTATGGTAGCTTCGATATCTTCAAGGAGTGGCGTTCTAACATCCTGGTATCCCGTTCAACCATTCCAGAGACCATACTTGGTGTGCCTGTAGCACAGGATTCATACGGTAAGGTTGAAAGCCGCGGTTACGAACTCGTTCTCGGTCATCGTGGCAATATCGGCAAGGACTTTAAGTACTTTATTGAGGGTCAGCTTACCTTCAATACCAACAAGGTTACCGATATCGATGAAACTGCACCAGATGTAGAGTGGCAGCGTAAGGCAGGTCATAGAATCTATGACAATACTTCGGTAGCCGAACTCTATGAGCAGGCTCAGACAGGTACCAACCGTGTGGGTGGATGGAACATCTATAAGTTCGACCAGTGGGCTTCTGATCCAAACCTGATTGCAACCTCTCAGCAGGATGCCATCGACCATCCGGAAAAGTATCCATACAACAGCTTCTCTAATGGAGCACAGCAGTTGGGTACAGCGGTGTTCAAGGATATCAATGGTGACCGCGTGATCGACTCAAAGGATATGGTACCAGATTCATACACCATCATTCCTGAGATGATTCCAACCTTCAACTTCGGTTTCGAGTACAAGGGCTTCGATGCCCGCATGATTGTGAATGCTTATCTCCGTCGCTCTGTATTCCTTTCACCAGCTATCAGCTACAGTGGTTGGAGTAACATGGGTACCCATGAGGTAACAAAGGCTTGGGGTTACTATACTGATGACCCTTCTGATCCTCGCAACGTGAATGCTACTTATCCACGTCCTGTATATAATGGATTTGATGCAGTTGATTCCGACCGTGCTACAGGTTCTTACCAGAACAACATCTGGGTACGTAATGGTAACTTCTGGTCTATCCGTAATATCGAGGTAGGTTACTCTTTGCCATCTAAGTTGATTTCTAAGTTGTGGATGACTAAGTGCCGCGTTTACTTCAGCGCTTACAATATTGCCACCTTCAGCAGTCTGCCAGATGATGTAGATCCAGAGAAGCCATTGAGCTACTGCTGGTGGTATCCAAAGACAAAGTCATTTACATTTGGTATTAACATTGGTTTCTAATCAATTTTATCAAAAACGAATATGAAAAAGATATTAGTTAATATATCATTGGCGATGCTGGCTGTAGGAGGTATGACCTCCTGCAGCGACATCCTCGATAAGGAAGTCGACTTGACTTATACCGACGAGAACATCTACAGCAACTACGACCGTACCCGTGGTGTCTTGGCAAATGCCTATACCTATTTGCCTGATGCCTTTGCGGGATATACTGATGGTCAGTTCCGTGCAGCTTCTCGTGACTGTATGACCGATAATGCCCTTTCTTACTGGAATGTGCATTACTATCACAGTGTGTTGAACGATTCATACGATGCAAAGAACCACTGGTTTGCCAATAGTTATTGGAGCAACGATCTGAAGGGAATCCGTGTCTGCAACGACTTTATTTCAAAGGTACGTGAGAGCGTAATCGGAAATGCTGAGAAAAGCGGTGACGACAACAAACTCTGCGACCGTTACAAGGCAGAGGCGCGTTTCATTCGTGCCATCCTTCATTTCGATATGATTGGCTATTTCGGTGCAGTGCCTATCGAGGATCATGTGTTGGATAATGCAGAGGCTGCTTCTATTGCCCGTACTCCTGCTCCTGAAGCATTGAAGTGGGTAGCTGATGAATGCGATGCCATCATCCAGAGCGGTGCACTCCCATTCCGTTACAGCAATGAAAATGAGAACTGGGGACGTATCAATGGTGCTGCTGTCTATGCATTGAAGTCAAGAGCATTGCTCTATCGTGCTTCTGCACTGAACAATCCTACAAATGATGTTACCTGGTGGCAGGAAGCTGCTGATGCAGCCCTCGCTTTCATCAATGCCAACAAGAGTTCTGCCAACCCTTATCGTCTGTACACTACAAGCGATAACAATCCTAACAAGAACTATTATGAGTGCTTCACCAGTACCCCTCATCTGAATCCTGAGTATATCCTCAGCCGCTCTGAGTGGAATACACGAGAAATTGAGATGTTCAATACTCCTTGTGGCTTCTCCGGTAATGTGAACTCTACCGGTCGTGTAAACCCTACACAGAATCTGGTTGATTCTTACGAGACCATCAATGGTCTTCCTATCGACCAGGATCCTTCTTACAACGACCAGGATCCATACAAGAACCGTGACCCACGTCTGGAGCAGACCATCTTCCACCAGGGAAGTATCTGGGGTGACAAGAGTCAGGACGAGGAGCGTGCCGTGGATGTATCTGTAGGTGGCAAAGACTACCAGGATCTTCATGGTGGTACCACTACCGGTTACTACTCTAAGAAGTTCGTTCACAATATGAGCTTCAAGAACCCTACCACATTCGTTACCGCTTGCCCTATCTTCCGCTATGCGGAGATTCTGCTTAATGCAGCAGAGGCATTGAACGAGGCAAAGGGTCCTGAAGCTGCCTACGACTATGTAAACCAGGTTCGTGCCCGTGTGGGTATGCCTGCTTACAAGGGTATGACCAAGGAACAGCTTCGTGAGCGTATCCGCAATGAGCGCCGCATCGAGTTGGCTTTCGAGGATCATCGTTTCTTCGATGAGCGCCGCTGGAAATTGTTTGATGGCAAGAGTGCTGCTACAGAGAAGAGTGAGCCACGCTACAAGCAGGTTTACAACATCTATAGCGTTGTTGTAACTCCTAATGAGAGCCAGGTATATACTTATCGCAACGATAATACCCATCCTACTCGTGCGTTCTCTATTCCTAAGAATTATTACTTCCCAGTGCCTGATGACACTTACAAGAAGAATCCTAACTTAGGACAGAATGCAGGTTGGGAACTCTCTGATGCTCCTAAGAAGGACGACACCACTGAAGGTGGCGAGACTACTGGGGGTGAAACAACCGGCAAGTAATCTTTGTCAATATACATTATTATATTTTAGGTGAGGTCTATGGCGAAAACACCATAGACCTTCCTTGGTTTTAAAAAATCATATCTTAAACTTGAAATCGTATGAAGAAGTTATTATTTTCTATCATGAGTCTGATGGCGATGAACGGAGCTATGGCTCAGACGGCTGTCGGCGATAATGAACTGGCTAATGCATACGCTACCCAAACGATAACAGGGCGCATCGCGGTGCATGACCCTTCTATCGTGATGGATGTAACGGGCTCTACCACCAATCCTAAATATTATATCTATGGTTCGCATCTGGGCAGAGCCAAGACTGATGCTACGGGCAACTATCAGATATGGAACACCTTCAAAGCGGGTGAGGAGAATGCCGGAACCAGCAACAGTCTTTTTGCTGACGTGAATGGCAAACTGATTAATTTTAAAGATGCTTACACCACTCACGTCATCAAGAAGGTGAAGAACTATAAGGGCGAGGAAGTGGCTTTCGGCAACTTCGATGCCCATGGATGGCAGTATAAGGGACCTATCAATGTGAATGGCGCCTGGACTAACACAGCCAATACCGTAGCCGGAATGCAGTGGGCTCCTGATGTCATCTACAACAAGACCATGAAGAAATGGTGTATGTACATGAGTCTGAATGGTGATTATTGGTGCTCTACTATCGTCTGTTTCACTTCCAATGACCTAGAAGGTTCTTGGGTATATCAGGGACCGGTTATCTGTGGCGGTTTCTCTGGTAATTTCGGTCATAATGGCTATGCTGCGGCTGATGACTGGAAGAATACAGACTTGACGATTGCTACAGGTGAGACTGCGCTTGCCGAACGTTATAAGACAAATAATAGTTGGGGAACCTATTGGCCAAACTGTATCGACCCATGTGTGTTCTATGATGATGATGATAATCTCTGGATGAGTTATGGCTCATGGTCGGGTGGTATCTTCATGATCAGACTCGATAAGACCAACGGTCTTCGCGATTACACTTATACCTTCCCTTATCAGATTAATGGTGTTGATGCGATTCCTGGTTCCTACAATCAGGCTTGTACTTCTGATCCTTATTTCGGCAAGAAGATTGCCGGTGGATATTATGTTTCCGGCGAGGCAAGCTATATCCAGAAGGTAGGTAAGTACTATTATCTCTTTATGAGTTATGGCGGTTTGACGGCTGCCGGTGGCTATCAGATTCGTGTTTTCCGCTCTGAGAAACCTGACGGACCTTATAAGGACTGTCTTACTTCAACGGGCATTGATGCCATGTATGGCAAGTATATCCTCAACTTCGGTGGTGATGCCAGGCGCGACGAGGGTGTGAAACTCTTCGGTAACTACCAGTGGGAAACCATGCCTAATGCCGAACTGGCTCAGGGACATAACTCAGCCATTGTGGACCATAAGGGACGAGCACTCATCGTTTACCATACCCGCTTCATGAACAGAGGTGAGGAGCATGAGGTTCGTGTACATCAGCTCTTCGTTAACCAGGACGGCTGGCTGGTTGCTGCTCCTTACGAGTTTAGCGGCGAGACTTATACAGATAATGATATTGCTACCAAGCAGCTCTATGATGCAACAGAGGTAGCGGGTGATTATCAGATGATAACTCATCCTTACCGTCAGAATACGGCAGCAATGGATTATGAGAAGCCTGTTACCATCCATCTCAATGCAGATGGTTCTATCTCAGGCGAGTATACCGGTAAATGGGAACTGGTGAGCGGTACAAGCTACATCAATCTTACCTTGAAGGGTGTTGCTACAGCCAATGCAGAGGTGAAGTTCAAGGGTGTGCTTACCGAGCAGACCATCGATTATACCAATATCAAGGCGCTCTGCTTTACAGCCCTCAGTTCTTCTGACGGTTTGGCTACATCAGGTGGTGCCAGCTTGCAGACTCGCGGTTTGAGTATTTGGGGAAGCAAGGCTGATGCCAAGGCGGCTATCAAATATACATTGGATAAGACCAGCGTTCCTTTCGCAGATGGTGCAACTTTGAATTCAAAGCCAATTCTCCCTACAGAGGGCCATCTTGGTGCTACCGTTTCATGGAAGTCAAGCAATCCTTCTATTCTGACCGATGAGGGTGTAGTAAAAGGCAAGGGTAAGGTCACCATGACCATGACTATCAGCAAGGACGGTTATGAATATACTAAGGATTATACCCTGAACATCAATGCTGATGCTGAGGAAACGACTCCGGTTTACTATCCTGTTTCTGCACAGAAGAATACAACGAATGTCTATGCTACCAACCTGAGTCAGGATTATACTGTGAAGGCTGGCAATAAGGCGCAGTTCAAGTTCTATAACTATACAGGAGGTGCAGAGGCTTACAAGAGCTGGGTATTGGGTGTTTCTAACGTTGCTCATGGCGCTACTGGCTATAAGGAGTATGTGATGTTGCGTAATGATAACTGGGAGAATATTGCCTGGAACAACACCGGATGTGTCAGCGATTTCAACTGGGATACATTTGCGAAGGATATGAATGGCTCATTGGTAGATATGACCGTGGAATATGCTGCTACAGGTGCATTCAAGATGACTGCTGTGATTACCACAACGGACAATAAGGTATATCATTATTCATATACAAAGACAATTACAGATAAGCCATCTAAGGTTAACATATTCTTTACAGGTGAGAATTCTTACATCGACGGCTCAAGCCTTTCTACAGGCATCTCGAACCCTATCATTATTCAGAAGAAGAATGATGGCAAGTGGTTCAATCTCTCCGGTCAGCAGGTAGACAAGAGCTACAAGGGTGTAGTGATTGTAAACGGAAAGAAATTTGTGAACAAGTAATTCTCTTATATATAATAAGGTGTAATTATATGAAGATTTCTAAAATACTATTGGGAGCAGCAATGTTCATTGCTGCTCCTGTTGTAAAAGGCGGTTGCCAGATGATGGCACAGAATGCTCCGCAGGAACCGATAGTGGTAGATACTCCTTTTGTCCACGACCCCGTAATGGCGTATGAGAATGGCAAATACTATCTCTACTGCACAGGTCATGGCATCACGCAGATGGCTTCCACCGACCGCAAGCATTGGACCATCGTTCCTCAGGGCGTGCTCAAGAACAACGAGATTCCGGCATGGACGCATGATAGTGTGCCAGGTTTTACCACGCATATCTGGGCTCCGGATGTTATCCGTTTCAAGAACAAGTGGTATCTGGCTTATTCCTGTTCTACCTTTGGCAAGAATACTTCTGCCATCGGCTTGCTGAGCAATACCTCCTTATCTGATAAGGATGGATGGAAGGACGAGGGTTGCCTCGTCGCCTCCAAGGCCGATAGAGACAATTGGAATGCCATCGATCCGAATTTCATTGTTGATGAGAAGGGAACCCCTTGGCTTACCTGGGGCTCTTTCTGGGATGGCATCCAGATGATCAAGCTGGATAAGAAGACGATGCATGTCAAGAAGGGCGCCAAGCCTCAGACCATCGCCCGTCGTCATGCCGTGGGCGATACTTCTGCAGAGCCGAATCCTACCTCCAAGTTTGCCGGCACCAATGCCATCGAGGCTCCTTTCATCATGAAGCATGGTGATTATTACTATCTCTTCGTGAGCTGGGATTACTGCTGCCGTGGCATCAAGAGCAACTATCGTGTTGCCGTGGGCAGAAGCAAGAAGGTGGCCGGTCCTTATTTGGATAAGGCGGGCAGAGACATGCGCAATGGCGGTGGCACGCTGATTCTGGAAGGCGATAAGAAAGAATATGAGGCGATGGGCCATTGCTCTGCCTACTCCTTCCCTGATGGCGATTTCTTCTTCTGTCATGGTTATAGTGTAGCCAAGAATGGTGCCAGCATCCTGGTTCAGAAGAAAATCAACTGGACGAAAGATGGGTGGCTGACGTTGGAATAAAATGTGAATAAGTTATGAGAAAGATTTTAATTCTACTCTTTATGGTGCAGATGGTAGCTATTCAGGGAATAGCTACTAATCTTGTGATGCGAGAATCATTACCAGATGATTCCCTGCATACAGGAATATGGAAAACAGACACGTTGAAAGAAGTCACCATAAAAGGAAGTTCTATTCTGCAAAGTGGTGACAGGATGAAAGTAGCAATAACCAAGGATTTGCGTCGTGGTACAGTTAGTACTATCCAAATGTTGGGAAAGTTGCCTAATTTTACTTATAACTTTGTGGACCGTTCTTTAACTTATCACAATTCCTCTAATATCATAGTATTGGTAGATAGCGTAGAAAAAGATATGAACTATCTGCAGAATATTCAGCATATTCGCTTTGACAAGGTAGAGGTGATTGATAAACCGCAAGGTCAATACCAAGGCTATGATGTATTGATAAACCTGCATACCAAGAAAAATTATGAAGGTTATGAAGGCATGCTCTTTAATAATGAAGGCTTCAATCTGAACGGAGCGAATGACAAGAAATACATCTTTGAGAATACGACGGCAAATTTTTCATATACCAAAAACAAGTGGAATATTTATGCTTTTGCCTATAGTTACTTTGGACAAGGTGCGTACGATACAAACTGGTCAAAGAATTACCTTCAGAATGGAATCAAGGAAACGCTAGTGAACAATCCTGATGGTATCAGGAATATCATTACGTTTGAAAGATACCGTTCGGGATTGCTTAGCCTGGATTATGCCATACAGAAAAATCAGTCTCTTTCGTTTGTCTATCAATACGGTGCAGGGCGTGATCATGATACCTATAATCATTATACAATATTGCGGACAGATGAAAATACCCATACAAAGACAAGATTGACTCGCGACATACGCACCCATGTGAGAGACAGTGAGCATTCGATGGCTGTGTTCTACCGTAACAATGTGGGAAGAGTAAGATGGACTGCCGATTTCAATTACAGGTTTTCTCCAACCCGCAGTCTTACAGATCAGTCGGAGAGTACGGGATTTGTGCTGAATAATCATTTCCAGGACCAGATGAACTTTACTCGCTTCCGTATAAGTGGATGGACCAATTTTGCCAATGGTCATCTTACATTGAATGCTGGCTATGAGAATACATGGAAAAGTTACAAGAGGGAAGATCATGATACCGGCGAAAAGCTGAACACCAACAGCTATTTGCGAAATCGCCTGTGGGCAAGTCTCAATTGGCGTTTTGATAATAATGCGCAATTGATGTTTTCCGGTTGGGCAGAGCATGTGGGCTTGAATAACAATCATGCCAAGAAAACTCAGGTGCCAGTTGGTGGAAGTTTCATGGCTTATTATCAGCTGACTAGACGTAATTGGATGCGCTTAAACTATGATTGTTCCACCAGTTATCCAGACCAGAATCTATCTAGTGAATATGGTTATTTTACCGATTCTCTGTCTTGGGTAGGTGGTAATCCGTGGCTCAAGACCAATGTTACTCATCGCATCAACTATTGGATAGATCTTTGGTGGTGCTTTAACTTCCAGACGGGGTATGTGTATTCACCAAATAGTTTCAATTCCATAACTGAAATTCGAGAAGGAACATTGCCGAGTGGTGTACCGGGCAAGTATGTGGCAAGTGTCTTCCAGAATACTGATTACAGGGAATGGTGGGCTTCCGTATCGTTTACTAAGAGATTCTGTAGAGACTTCTTGTATAAGGCAGATTTGAAATATAGAAATGCCAAGGCAAGTTATCACGAATTTTCTAACCACATACAGACGGTAGAGGGCGTTACGTCTTTGCAGTACTATCAGCCAAAATGGGATATGAACTTTGCGATGTCCTATTCTTATAGCAAGAATTTTACGATCTCTCCACAAGTTAAGTCTTCGTCGAATTTCGAGAACCCGTATGTATCTATCCAGAAGTTCCTGTTGAAGAAGAAGTTGGAGTTGACATTGACTTATAGTCTTATGTTCCACTTCTTTAATTCTGATATGATAACAGAGACAAAGTCTCCTGGTTTTGAGAGCAGATACTTGGATAAGGCTTTTGATAGGCAGCGAAATAGAATAGTATTCAGTGTTTCATATCGTTTTGCCGGTGGTAAATCCGTAAGGCAATATAATAGAGATATGTCAACAGAGGATTAGAAGTGAAATGTTAAAATGGAGTTAAAATAGTGTTTATTCCGCTACGAACGGCAAAAAAATAGTTTCGTAGCGAAATAAACGCTATTTTCTTTCGCTATTTCCAAAATAAGTCGTATATTTGCAGCGAACCAATTGGGTATGATTATGTGTGAAATAATAGGTAGAAAAAAGGAAATAGCAGAATTGAAGCGTTACTACGAAAGTGGTAGAGCTGAGTTTGTGGCTGTGTATGGTCGTCGCCGTGTCGGTAAAACATTCTTGATTGATGAGGTGTTTCATGATGATATGGTGTTTCATCATACAGGATTGTCGCCTTACGACCGTCGTCGGAAGGTAACCTTGAAAGACCAGTTGCAGAATTTCTATTTCTCGCTTCTTCGTCATGGTATGGAGGATATCGCGCAGCCTAAGTCGTGGATGGAGGCTTTCTTTTTGCTGGAACGTTTTTTGGAAACTTGCGATAACGGTTCCCGACAGGTGGTATTTATCGATGAGTTGCCCTGGATGGATACGGCTCGTTCCGGTTTTCTTACGGCATTAGAGGCATTCTGGAATGGTTGGGGCAATATGCGCCACAATCTGTTGCTTGTAGTCTGTGGTTCTGCCACCTCCTGGATGCTTGATAATCTAATCAGTAATAAAGGTGGATTATACGGTCGTTTGACTGGCGAGATTAAACTGTCACCGTTTACTTTGAAAGAATGTGAGGAGTTTTATCAGAGCCGTGGCATCAAGATGTCCCGTTATAATATTACGCAGGCCTATATGATTATGGGCGGAATTCCTTTCTATATGAATTTCTTTAACCCTTCCTATAGTCTGGCTCAGAATATAGATGCCTTGTTCTTTGCCCGTCATGCGAAGTTGGGGGATGAGTTTGACAGGCTTTTCAATTCTGTGTTTGATCATGCAGAAGACTGTATGAAGATCGTTCGCTTTTTGGGTACCCGCCATGCAGGTTTCACCCGTAAGGAGATAGCAGAGCATACCGGTTTGAATCCGAATGGTGATTTTACCAAGATGCTGAAAGCCTTGCTGGGCAGCGATTTTGTGGTAAAATATACTCCTTTCGGTTTCAGCCAGCGAGAGGAATATTACAAGCTCATCGATTCCTTTTGCTGGTTCTGGCTTCATTTTAAGGAGAAGAAGGCTGTAAATCAAACTGATTACTGGCAGCAGCATTTGAAGGAAAGCGATGTTGCCTCATGGCGTGGCATTGCTTTCGAGGAGGTTTGTTTGCAGCATATTTCACAGATAAAATATGCTCTTCATATAGGTGCGGTGTCTTCGCAGGAATCTTCGCTCATAGTGAAGGGAAGCGAGGAGGCTGATGGCATGCAGATTGACTTGCTGATAGACAGGGCTGATGATGCGGTGAATGTTTGTGAGATGAAATTTTATAAGGCTCCTTATGCCGTTACCAAGGGCTATGCTCAGGTGCTGAATAGTCGTTTGCAGGCTTTGGAAGAAAAGAACCCTACCAAGACATTCCTCCTTACGTATGTGGGAAATTCAGAACTGGTGAGTAATGAATATTCCGATATATTCAGGGCTTCAGTAACACTAGATGATTTGTTTATTTAATGAATGGTATTTTAGAGTGTAAAAATGAAGAGAAGAGAATTCGTATTGTTGAGATATTCCGTGTTCTTCACCTTATTATATATATTAGTAGGGTGTACCGAAAACCGGGTACAAATGCAGAGATTACAGGTTATAGACAGCTTGATGGAAGCACATCCTCAAGCAGCCTATGATAGTTTGTGCCGTTTTGATTCATTGGAGGTACCGGACGCTTCTCGCAAGGTAGCGATGAAATGCCGAATGCTGATGGCGAAGGCACAGAACAAACTTTACTTGCAGTTGTCTGCCGACACCAAATTTCAAGAGGTGGTGGATTATTATGATAGTTGGGGTACAGATAATGAGAAGATGCAAGCTTATTATCTGCTGGGTTGCGTGTATCGTGACCAAAAGGATGCGCCAAAGGCAATGATGAGCTATAAAAAAGCTATAGAGTGTGCTGATACCCTGCGTAAAGAGTGTGACTATAAGGTGCTTTTTGGTATTTATGGACAGATGGCTGATATTTATCGTTATCAATATTTGCATAAGCAATCAATTGAATGTTATAAAAAATATAGTTATTATGCTGCAAAAGCCAACAATATGGCAAGTTATATCCAAGGCTTTGAGCTGATTGCCAGTGAATATTATGCATTGGGCGATACATTGAAGGCTGTGGAACAAATAAAGAAAGGCTATAGGCAGTATAAAGCACATGGTATGCGCCAAGATGCAGCTCAGATGCTTCCTACGCTTATTTATGTTTGTTTGCAACGTGCTCAGTATCAGCAAGCGCATTACTATATGGATATTTATGAGAAAGAATCTGGATTATTTGATAAAAATAACAATATACTTACAGGGCGCGAGCATTATTATAAGGCAAAGGGAATGTATTTCTTAGGAATCAATCGTATAGACTCCGCCGAGTATTACTATCGCAAGTTAGGACGATACGGTTTCCGATATGAGACAGCTCAAGGGTTATTGTCTGTTTATAGAAAGCATCTGAATGGTGATTCTATACGGAAATATTCTATTTCTTGTGAACAAGAAATGGATAAAATCTTGAATGAAACACAGGCAAATGCAGTTATTCAAGCATCTTCTCTATATAATTATACAAGATTGCAGGAAGAGATAGATGAAGAGAGATTAAATAAAGAGCAAAATAAATATCTGCTAATATTCGTTTGCTTTGTCGCATTGGGTTGTTTTGGCTATTTTGTTAGGCTGTATAAGAAAATGCAGAGTCGAATGTCCCAAAAAATAGCGAGCGTAAATAAAAAATTAGAGAAAACTTGTGAGGAATTAGACTTATTACAAGAAGATAAAGAGATTTTTATCCAGAAAAAACAGAATGAGATAATTGCGTTGCAATGTTCTCTTCGTGAGTACAGGGAAAAATATGATAAATTCAACTTGTTAGACAAGGAAAAGAAGTTGATGGAAAGTGATATTGTTGTAAAGTTTATCGAAATGTCGACGCCAAAGAGAAATCGTTTCAATCCAAGTGAAAAGGATTGGCTAGACTTATATAAGGAATTTCAGCAATATAAACCTCTTATTTCTGAAAAAATTCGTAAAGGGAAATTGAGTCCTCAAGAGTTACAAGTTTGTATATTAACATACCTCGGTATGGATAATACAGCTATTGCATTTCTTGTAAATACAACTAGCAAGACTATAAGTAATGCAAAACAAAAGATTAACAGGAAGCTGTTTGAAGAAAAAAGTGCATCTACTTTATTCGATAATTTACTAAAAGTATAAGTCTTATCCACCATAAATGCGCTTGGTGTATTTGTGGTGGATAATTCTTTTAATTCGCATGTTTACAATATGTTATGCTGTTGTAAAATGAAAACGGTGGCTTTATGGTGGATGATTTTATAAGCTAAAATTTTGTGTTTCGCATTTCTATTCATAACTTTGCAGCCAAATTGCGACGTGAAGTCGTACAAGTAATTGTTCTTTGAAACTAAAGAACCTCTTATTCCGTTAAGAGTAGCCTACCGAAGCGTGCGTAGTTGGCAACGACTGGGTGCGAAGCCTTCGGGACAATATGATGAAGTCTTGAACATCACAAGATGTAGTTGTTAGGCTGACCGACAAGAATAACGTAAAGTAACCATCGTTACCAACCATCGTAACAAAGAATTGGCTCACGGATGTTGAAGAGCCATGCCAAAAGGCAAGTGGACAAGTTAGTTATGTTTTGGTAATGGCTACACGGATGTCGTTCCACCGGTGGAGAGATGGGTTCTAAATCGGGCGAAGTTACTTGTACGGAACACGGTAAGCCTATAGGTCTCCTCATCTCGCAAGAAAAGGTAAGTCTATCGCAAGAGCGACCGAACGGCTTGTAGGTAAATGACGATGGAGAAAGCAAACGCCCCTCTGTAATGGTGGGGATAGGGATTGTAACATTATCCCACACGAAAGTGGGCTGACTTCCATCAGGTAATTCACTACGAAAAGAAGTGTAGAACTAGCGTAAAATGAAGAAACGACAAGAGAGCGAGGCGAAAGCCGAGTGTGCATCTTCAGCCACACCAGACTCATGGCGCACCATTCCCTGGGTGTCATGCGAGCAGAAGGTACGCAAGCTGCAAGTCCGAATAGTAGAGGCTCTAAAGGCAAACCGCATTGGAAAGGTGAAATCTCTCCAACGCATCTTGATTAACTCGTTTTCCGCCAAGGCTTTGGCAGTGAGGCAAGTTACATCAAACAAGGGCGGTAGCACCGCAGGTGTTGACAAGGTGACTTGGCTCACTGAAGTGGAACGCTACAATGCCATCGGTTCTTTGAAAACGAGAGGGTACAAGCCAAAGCCGCTCCGCCGTGTCTTCATCCCGAAGAAAAACGGCAAGCAGCGACCGCTAGGAATACCCACCATCAAGGACAGGGCGATGCAAGCCCTCTTCCTCATGGCTCTCGAACCCGTGTCGGAAACACTTGCAGACGGCAACTCGTATGGCTTTCGCAAATACCGCTCATGTGCGGATGCGATAGACCAAATACACAGATGCTTAAGCAAGAAATACTCCGCCACATGGGTCTTGGAGGGAGACATCAAGGGTTGTAGCAGCTCCCCAAAGTGGACACAAAAAATGATTATTAATTATTTATATTTTTTAAAGTACACATATCTATCAAATTTCGTTCCTTTTCATTTGCAAAAGTAGACAATCTCATTCATATTTGCA
>OJKP01000585.1_pt1 | contig 26421 bp, 19 predicted proteins | sample 1596521 | NCBI WGS metagenome assembly OJKP01 (sample SAMEA4350130, study PRJEB24818) | metagenome | biome: human; feature: gut; material: faeces | place: Denmark | collected 2013-09
GGCAATTTGAAAATTCAGATGCAGATTTAAGAAGGAGGAACCCTATGAGTTACGCAGAAGCAAAAGCCCGCTACGCCGCCATTGGCGTGGACACCGAAGCTGCCATTGCCCGGTTAAAGACCGTGCCCATTTCTCTGCACTGCTGGCAGGGAGATGACGTCCGTGGCTTTGATACCGACCCCACCAAGCCCCTGACCGGCGGCATCCAAACCACCGGCAACTACCCCGGCCGTGCCCGCACCCCGGAGGAACTGATGGCAGACATGGACAAGGTGCTGTCCCTCTGCCCCGGCACCAAAAAAATCAATCTCCATGCCTCCTATGCCATTTTTGACGAGGAGAATCCGTGGGTAGACCGGGACAAACTGGAGCCGAAGCACTTTAAAAAATGGGTAGATTTCTGCAAGGCAAGAGGTCTAGGCGCAGACTTTAACCCCACCTTTTTCTCCCACCCCAAGTGCGACCCGCTGACCCTTGCCAGCCCCAACGAGGAGACCCGGAAATTCTGGGTAGAACACGGCAAGGCCTGCATCCGCATCAGTCAGTATCTGGCCGAGGAGCTGGGGCAGCCCTGCACCATGAACATCTGGACGGGCGACGGCTTCAAGGACGTGCCGGCGGACCGCAAAGGCCCCCGCGACCGCTACAAGGCCAGCATCGACGAGATTTTGAGCGAGCCTTACGACTTCAAGCTGGTGAAGCCCTGCATCGAGAGCAAGGTGTTCGGCATCGGTGTAGAGGCGTACACCGTGGGCAGTGCTGAGTTTGCCCTGAGCTATGCCGCCTTCAACCGGGAAAAGTGCATTCCGCTGATGGACAACGGCCACTACCATCCCACCGAGGTGGTCAGCGACAAGATTCCTGCCCTGCTGGCCTTCTTCCCGGAGATTGCCCTCCACATCACCCGCCCCATCCGCTGGGACTCTGACCACGTGGTGCTGTTCGACGATGAAACGAAGGAGATCTGCAAGGAGATCGTGCGCTGCGGCGGTCTGGACGGCCGGGTAAACATTGCGCTGGATTACTTTGATGCCTCCATCAACCGCATCTCCGCATGGACGGTGGGCTTCCGCAACGTGGAAAAGGCGCTGCTGTCTGCCCTGTGCACCCCGCATACGGTACTGAAGGAGCTGCAGGACACCAACCAGTTCACCGAGCTGATGGTGCGGCAAGAGGAGCTGAAGACCCTGCCTTTTGGGGAAGTCTGGGACGAATACTGCCGCCGGAACGGTGTGCCGGTGGACGGTGCATGGTTTGAGGAAGTCAAAAAGTACGAGCAGAACGTGCTGAGCAAGCGCATTTGAATGAGAGAGGTTTTTGAAGATGGGTATTCTGGATATTGAAATTGTCAAAGGTTTTATGCGGATGTGCAACGATGGCTGGCTGCAGGGCTGGCACGAGCGCAACGGCGGCAACCTGACCTACCGCATGAAGGAGGAGGAAGTGGCGCAGTGCCGTCCCTTCTTTGACGAGCAGCCCCGGGAGTGGGTGAACATGGGCGTGCAGGCGGACAATCTGGCGGGGGAGTATTTCATTACCACCGGCTCCGGCAAGTTCTTCCGCAACGTAGAACCGGACCCTGTCCACAGCATCGGCATTGTGGAGATCAACGACAAGGGCGACAGCTGGCGCATCGTCTGGGGCCTGGAAGATGGCGCAAAGCCCACCAGTGAGTTCCCCAGCCACTTCATGAACCACAGCGTCCGCAAAGCTGCCACCAATGGCGCAAACCGTGTCATCTACCACTGCCACGCCACCAACGTGATCGCCCTGACCTACATTCTGCCCCTGACCGACCGGGATTTCACCCGTGCGTTGTGGCAGAGCGCTACCGAGTGCCCGGTGGTGTTCCCGGAGGGCGTGGGTGTCTGCCCGTGGATGGTGCCCGGCGGGGCAGATATCGCCATGGCCACCAGCGAGCTGATGAAAACTTATCAGGCCGCCATCTGGGCACAGCACGGTCTGTTTGCTTCCGGTCCGGACTTTGACATCACCTTTGGTCTGGCCCACACCATCGAAAAGAGTGCCGAAATTTACGTCAAGGTGCTCTCCATGGGCGGCGGCATCATCCGGCAGACCATCACCGACAATGACCTGCGCGCCATCGCTCGCGACTTTGGCGTGACCCTGAACGAGAAGTTCCTCAACTGAGCCATTCTCCCCCATTTTTCTTCATCATAGCAGAACAGGCATCCTGCCCGATACCGCCAAGCGGTAACGCAAGATGCCTGTTCTGCTTTATGTTTCCCGGAATTCCATGGGCGTTTTTCCGGTGACCTGCTGAAAGACCGTGCTGAAATAATTGCGGGTGGCAAAACCAAGCTGTTCGGAAATTTCCCGGACGCTGAGCGGTGTGCTTTTCAGCAGAACTTTCGCACGTTCGACCTTTGCAAACTTTACATAGTTCGTAACACTCAGACCGGTTTCTTCCTTGAATTTGTGGGTGAGGTAATATTCCGTGTAGCCCACCATGGCGGCAAGATCTTCCGCTACGATCTTTTTGTCCAGATTCATCTCGATATAATCCACACATTTCTGGATCTGCATACTGAGGTTCGGGTTCGTCCGGTGCTTGTGGACACGCCGGATGAAATCATCGTACATCATCATTGCAAGCGGGTGCAGCTCATCCAACGATTTTGCCGCTTCTGCCGTCTGAATGTAGCTGTCCCCCAGCGAGTACGCCTCCTCCGGGGAAAGACCGCCCTCAATGGCGGCACGGCACACCAGCGAGGTGAACACGATGACGGAAGTCTTACTCTGGCGCAGAACATCGCTGCTCTGCACCGGCACGCCTGCACTCATGCTCATACTGTTGGAAAGCGCCTGCTTGTAATTCAGGTCTCCGGTGCGGACCATTTGCAGCATTCCCTGCTCCGCCATCCAGATCTTATGCCGGTCATGGGGAATCGCATCGCTTTTCAGCCGTTCGTCCTGTGCTGCACTGCTGTTCACATCGCTCAACTCCAGCCGCTGCCCGGTCAGGCAGTAGTGCATCATCAGCAGATAGCGGTTCATAATGGTGTTTTGCAGGGTAGGAACTTCTTCAAGGGCTTTGTAAAGTTGGATCGTCCATGCCACACTGATCTCCAGCTTGCTGTAATATTTCAGCCCTTCCTCGATCCCGCGCATTGTCACATCCCGATGGAACACCGGCCCGATGACCCAGACACGCTTCAGTTTTCCCTCTTCCTTTTCAAAGGCTGTGCCCCACAAAAGACCCAATGCCGTCCCCAAGGTAACGGGCACATCGTCCCGGTTCCCATGCTCCAGCATCCGCTGTTTGCAACCGAACAGTTCAAATGCACTGGAAAGAAATGCCTCGTCCGGGCAGTTGCTCCGCAAGAGCTTCCCCTGTGCATCATAGCACCATGTATATACATTTCCGCCGCACTGGACAAGCTCGGAAAACAGCATCATATTCTGGAGAACATTCATGTGTAACCCCTCCGGCTCATTGGCTCATTGATAGAGCCAGTATATCATACTTCCGCCGTTTTTTCTACCGATGCCCGGAACCCCCTCTCAAGCTCCGCAATACTCCCCCAGCATCGCAAGGCTGGGCTTTGCGGTCCGCTCCATGGTTTCACGGTTCACGGCGATCAGGCCGAACTGCATGGCATAGCCCTTCTGCCACTCAAAATTATCCATCAGGCTCCAATGGAAGTAGCCCTTCACCGGGATGCCGTCGGCGATGCAATGCTGTACGCCCTCCAGTGCCTGCCGGATAAATGCCACACGGCGGGCATCATCGGCAGTGGCAATGCCGTTTTCGGTCACGATCAGGTCGCCCTTGAATGCTTCTGCCACCTTGCGAATGACGTGTTCCAGTGCCTGCGGATAGAACTCATAATCCATCTGGGTCAGTTCTGCACCCTCCGATGCTGACAGCTGCCCCTGCGGGCCATAAAGGGTGCGGGTATAGTTCTGCACACCCAGGAAGTCGTCCTCTTTGATGTAAGGCAGATAATGGGTGAACTCCTCCTGCCATGCGGCCTGGGCAAAAGCTTTGCCGCCGGGCTGTGCCTGCAAGTCGTGCAGTGAGAGGGTCAGGCCCACCTTGACCTGTGGGCAGATGGCTTTGATGGCATCCCGTGCGGCTGCATGGGCACGCCGCACCAGCAGATCGCCCTCCGGGGTGCGCTCGCTGACAAAGATCTGCGGCTGGGGCGTGCCGAACACCTGTGCATTCTCCATGGCGGCAAACTTCATGTTTTCCATCATCTTCTGGAAATTCATGCCCACCTGCACCGTACCCTCGGCAGACTTTCCGGCCGATGCGGCATTTTGGGCTGCCTGTTCGGCCATCAGGCGGAACCGCTTGGAAATAGTGGCCAGCTGCAAGCCCATGTTGGCTTCGTTGATGGTGCAGACATAGCACAACTCGCTGCCCAGCTGCTCCATGACATAGACTGCATAGTTCTTAAAGTCCTCTACGGTGGACTCCGCTTCCCAGCCGCCCTTGCAGATGAGCCACTTGGGGCTGGTAAAGTGCAACAGGGTGACGATGGGTTCTACGCCGTGCGCTTTGCAGCAGGCGATCACCTTGCGGTAATGCTCGACGGCTTCCGGGTCGAACTTTCCTTCCTCCGGCTCCACCCGTGCCCACTCGATGGAAAAGCGGTAAGCGTTCAGCCCGGCATCGGCCAGGAGCTTGATATCTTCTTCGTACCGATGATAATGGTCGCAGGCAATGCCACTGGGCTCCGTAAAGCTGGAATGGGGCAGCTGCTCCTGTGCCCAGTAGTCACTATTTATATTGTTGCCCTCCACCTGATGGGCTGCTGTTGCAGCTCCGATGAAAAAGCCTTTTTCAAATTTCTGCATGATGGTTCTCCCCTCCTGCGTGTTACTTGTTGAGACTATTGTAGCAGACCTGTTTTGCCCCTATGGGGCAATAAATCGTGAAGTCAGGCGTAAATTCACGAATCACAAATTATTGCACGAATTTTTATCCTTAATTCCAATTTTTTGTCTGTCAGTACCTATTGCATTCTGTTATTCTGGTGTCAGAAAAAGCAGAACTCAGTTCACACAAAAAGGAGGAAAAACATTATGTTCCAAAAGAAACCCAGTGCCAGTGAGGTAGACGACGTCCAGTACCGCCGCGCCAAAACATGGCAGATCATCTGCTACGCCTGCAACGCCTTTGTGGGCATGAGCGTCTACTCCCTGATCGGTATGGCAAGTTATTCTGCCAGTATCGGCTACGGCATCACCACTGCAACCGTTGGCATCATCCTGATGCTGGCCCGCATTCTGGACGCCTTCACCGATCCGCTGCTGGCATTCGTCTACGACCGCGTCAACACCCGTTTCGGCAAGCTGCGCGTTCTGCTGATCAGCGGCTACCTGATCGAAGCGGTGGGCCTGCTGTGTATGTTCAACCTGTGTTCCAGCAAGGGCTTCGGCCTGCCGGTGTTCGTTTTGACCTACATTATTTATATTATCGGCTATACCGTCACCAACATGACCATCCAGACCCTGCCGGCTATTATGACCAACGATCCCCGCCAGCGTCCCACCATCGGTGTCTGGACCACTGCGCTGAACTACTTCGTGCCCATGGGCATGAGCATGCTGGTCTACACCGTCATCCTGCCCAAGTGCGGCGGCACCTTCAATCAGGGCTTCCTCAGCACGGTCTGCACCATCGTCCTGATCATTGCCGGCATCGGCACCCTGATTGTCTGTGCCGGCATCTCCGCCTACGATAAGCCCGAAAACTTTGAGGGCATCAGCAAAAATCACGAACCGCTGAAGGTTGCGGATATTCTTGAGGTGTTCAAACACAACAAGCCCCTGCAGTGCTATGTTGCCTCCCACGCTTCCGATAAGCTGGCACAGCAGGTAGGCAGCCAGGCCATCATCAACACGATGCTGAACGGCATCCTCATCGGCAACATGGGTCTTGCTACCACCCTTAGCATGATCAGCATGGTGCCTTCCATCTTCTTTGCGGCCTTCGGTGCAAAGTATGTAGGCAAAAAAGGCAGCAAGAAGGGCATCGTGACTTGGACCTGCGTCAGCATGGCCATCACCTCTGTGCTGATCCTGTTCTTCATCTTTACCGACACTCGTCAGATCGGTGTGATCGGCAGCTGGAACATGATCGTTTACGTCCTGCTGACCCTGCTGCAGAACGGCTCCAACATGTGCATCACCACCTCCAACAACTCTTACATGGCTGATACCATCGACTACGAGCTGGATCGCAGCGGCCGTTACATCCCGGCGGTTGTCTCCGGCACTTACAGCCTGATCGATAAGCTCATCACCTCGGTGGCTGCTGTCATCGCCACCGGTGCGGTCGCCCTTCTGGGTTACACCACCACCATGCCCCAGCCCACGGATCCCTACACCAGCGGCATCTTCTGGATGACCCTTGCCATCAAGTACGGTCTGCCGATGCTGGGCTGGGTCATCACCCTGATCGCCATGCCGGGCTGCCCGCTGACCAAGGAAGAAATGGTCAACGTCCAGAAGCGCATCGCAGATAAAAAAGACGCCCTTCGTCATGAAGTAATTGCAGAGAATATGCAGTAACACCCCGCAAAGACCGAAAGGATTCATACGCTCTTTCGGTTTTTGCTGATTCTATCCATCTTTTATAAATATAAAGGAGTTTTTACCATGAGCAAGACCATCCTGTTGAATCAGAGCGACTGGCATTTTACCAAGGAGAACCCCGGCATCCCCACCGCTGTTATGGGTGAGGCCGTTGCCCTGCCCCACACATGGAACGCAGTGGACGGTCAGGACGGCGGCAACGATTACTACCGCGGCACCTGCTGGTATACGCTGGCACTGGAAAAGCCCGCCATCCCGGCAGGCGGCAAGGCTGTTTTGCAGCTGGATGGCGCAGCCATGACCGCCGCCGTCTACCTGAACGGTGAAAAGCTGGCCGAGCACAAGGGCGGCTACTCCACCTTCCGGGTGGACCTGACCGACCACCTCAAAGAGGAAAATCTGCTGGCCATTTCCGTGGACAACCGCGACAACGACACCGTGTATCCCCAGAAAGCCGATTTTACCTTCTACGGCGGTATTTACCGGGATGTGACCCTGCATATCGTCCCGGCAGAGCACTTTGCCCTGCCCGCTAATGGCGCACCGGCACTGAAGGTGACCCCCATCGTCACCGATCTTGCTGCCAAGACCTCTGAGGTCACCGTGGAAGCCGCCGTGGTGGGCGCACAGAACGTGACCTTTGCACTGGAGGGTCAGACCCTCACCGCCCCGGTGGAAAAGGGCACCGCAAAGGTTGTTTTCACGCTGAACAACGCCCATCTGTGGGATGGCGTGGACGACCCCTTCCTCTACACCGTATCTGCCAAGCTGGACAATGGTGAGGAGACCTCCGCCCGGTTCGGCTGCCGCAAGTTTGAGTTTGACCCCCAGAAGGGCTTTATCCTGAACGGCCGCAGCTATCCGCTGCGCGGCGTTTCCCGCCATCAGGACCGCAAGGGGGCCGGCATTGCCCTGACCAACGAAATGATGGAGGAGGACATGGCCCTCATTCTGGAAATGGGTGCCAACACCATCCGGCTGGCCCACTACCAGCACGCACCGTATTTCTACGACCTGTGTGATGAAAAGGGTCTTGTCATCTGGGCAGAGATTCCCTACATCACTATGCACATGACCAACGGCCGTGCCAACACCCTGACCCAGATGGAAGAGCTGATCGTCCAGAACTACAACCACCCCTGCATTGCTGTGTGGGGCCTGTCCAACGAGATCACCGCCGCCTCCGCTGTCAACGAGGATCTGCTAGAAAACCATCATCTGCTGAACGAGCTGGCGCACAAGCTGGACCCCACTCGCAAGACCACCATGGCAAACGTGTTCATGCTGGAGACCACCAGCCCCATTCTGGAGATTCCGGATGTGAACAGCTACAACCTCTACTTCGGCTGGTATCTGGGCGAATTGGAGCAGAACGACGAATTCTTTGACAAGTACCATGCCGATTACCCTGACCGCTGCATCGGCTTTTCGGAGTATGGCGCAGACGCCAACCCCCAGTACCAGAGCAGCCACCCGGAAAAGGGCGACTATACCGAGAGCTACCAGTGCGTTTACCACGAGCACATTGCAAAGATGATCGCCGACCGTCCTTGGCTGTGGGCGACTCATGTGTGGAACATGTTCGACTTTGCCGCCGATGGCCGCGATGAGGGCGGCAAGCACGGCGAGAACCAGAAGGGACTTGTCACCTTTGACCGCAAGCTGAAAAAAGACCCCTTCTATCTCTACAAGGCCTATTGGAGCAAGGAGCCGTTCGTGCACCTGTGCGGCAGCCGCTATGTGGACCGCGCCGAGGATGTGACCGAGATCAAGGTCTACTCCAATCTGCCGGAGGTCTCGCTGTACAAGGACGGTCAGCTGGTGGAGACCAAGCAGGGCGACAAGGTGTTCACCTTCCAGCTGCCCATTACCGGCAAGCACAGCATTGAGGCACGCTCCGGCGAGCACAGCAGCGTGATCCTTGTGAACAAGGTAGACGCCCCCAACCCGGATTACGCCATGGACAACCGCAAGAACGTGACCAACTGGTTCGACGGCGAGTTGGACGAAAGCTGCTGGTCGGTGAAGGACAACATGGCTGCCGCCATGGCAGACCCGAAAGCTGGTCCTATCCTGAAGCAGATTTCTGATAAAGCCGCTGCTTCCCGCGGAGATGTGGCTGCCGCCGTGAAGGACAATCCGGCTCTGGTGGCCATGATGGAGCGTGCCATGCAGCGGATGACCATTCAATCCATGCTGATGCAGGCGGGCACTTCGGAAGAGGACATCAAGCAGTTGAACCGGGTATTGCAGGGCATTGCCAAGGAGTAAGCTTCGATGAAACAGACCTATTGCAACCCCCTTGATCTGGGCTACCGCTACCAGCACATGAAGGAAGGCCCCCGCACAGCGGGTTTCCGGGAGGGCGCAGACCCGACGCTGGTGTACTTCAACGGCAGATATTATCTGTTCGTTTCCATGTCGGCAGGGTTCTGGTACTCGGAGGATCTGCTGAGCTGGGACTTCCATGCAGACCCCGGCCTGCTGATCTATGACTACGCACCGGATGTGCGGCAGGTGGGCAATTACCTCTACTTCTGCGCCAGCCGCAAGGGGCGCAACTGCCCCATCCTGCGCACCGCTGACCCCCTGACCGAGCCGTTTACCGAGGTTTCTGCGCCCTTTGCTTTCTGGGACCCGGATCTGTTCTGCGATGACGATGGCCGGGTGTACTTCTACTGGGGCTGTTCCAACATCGCCCCTATCTACGGCGTGGAACTGGACCCGGACACCATGACCCCCATCGGTGAAAAGCAGGAGCTGATCTTCGGCAATGAAACTACCCTTGGCTACGAGCGTCCCGGCGACAACGGCATCGTGGACCGGGAAGCCAGCGTGCTGTACCAGTCCATGAAGCAGTTCTATGACCCCAAGACCGGCAATCTGAATCTGCCGCCGCAGATGGCAAACATCCCCGGCCTGAGTGCCGAAAGCCTGACTGCCATGTTCAACGCCATCGGCAAACCCTACATTGAGGGTGCCTTTATGACAAAGCATGACGGCCTCTATTACCTGCAATACGCCTGCCCCGGCACCCAGTACAACACGTACGCCGACGGTGTATACACCTCCCGTTCTCCGCTGGGCCCCTTTGTGCGGCAGGCATCCAATCCGTTTTCCGCAAAGCCCAGTGGATTCATCACCGGTGCAGGCCACGGCAGCACCATTGCTGACACCTACGGCAACTGGTGGCACGCCTCCACCATGCGCATTTCCGTCAACTATGACTTTGAGCGCCGGGTGGGGCTGTTCCCTGCCGGGTTCGACAAGGACGGCGTGCTTTACTGCAACCAGAACTTTTCCGATTACCCCCACCGCATCCCGGCTGGCAAATTCGATGCCGCCAGCCAGCAGCCGGAATGGATGCTGCTGAGTTACAAAAAGCCGGTCACGGCTTCCAGCACCGCAGAAAACAGCAGTCCGGAGCTGGCAGTCAATGAGGACTGCCGCAGCTGGTGGAGTGCCGCCGGTGCAGAGCCGGGCGAATGGCTCTGCGTGGACCTTGGCAAAGAGAATGATGTCCGCGCCATTCAGGTAAACATGGCGGATGAAAAGCTGGTGGTGGATTTCCCGGCGGACAGCTACGGCGACGACCGCAAGACCCGCCACATCGAGACCCGCCCGCAGATTTCCCATTACACGGTGGAGACCAGTGTGAACGGCGCAGACTGGACGACCCGCGAAACGGTTGCCCGGGAATGCTCCAACGGCTACTACGAATATGCCGGCGGCATCCGCGCCCGGTACGTCCGGGTGACCGGCGGCGAACTGCCCTATGGACAGCCGCTGCGCATCAGCGGTCTGCGGGTGTTCGGCAACGGCGAAGGCCCGAAGCCCGCACAGGCCGAAGCCGCCGGGACCCGTACAGATGCACTGGATGCAACGATCACTTGGAAGCACATCGAAAACGCGCAGGGCTGCAATGTCCGCTACGGCGCTGCGCCCGATAAACTCTATCTGAGCTGGCTGGTGTATGACGCAGACGAAGTGACCCTTTCCACCCTGACCGCCGGGCAGGAATACTATGTCTGCGTGGACAGCTTTAACGAAAACGGCATCACGCCGGGTAAGATTTTCAAACTGGAGGGGTAAAATATGCCCATCAAAGCCGTGCAGCAATTTATGCTGGGCACTGTACTAAACAACGAGCAGCAGGCCAAAGAGACCCTTGCTGCCATGAAAGCCGCCGGGTACGACGGCATTGAACTGTGTGGATTTATGATCCACCCCATCGGCTTTGTGGTAAAGCTGCTGACCAAAGCCGCCGGGATGCCGGTGGGCAAGGGCGGCAATCTGGACTGGCACAAGCTGGTGCAGGAGGCCGGCCTTCGGGTGGTCAGTCTGCACACCGACCTTGGCAGTTTGGAACGGGATGCCCACGCAGTGGCCGAGGAGGCCAAAAGCTTCGGCACACAGTATGTGGTCATCACCGGGATGTACCGCTTTGATTACGGCGATGAAGCCGTTATGCACCAGCTTGCGCAGCGGCTGAACAAAGCCGGCGAGACTCTGACAGCCGAGGGCATCCACCTGCTCTACCACAACCACAACTGCGAGCTGCGGCATGTGAACGCAGAAAAGCGCGCCTACGATATTTTAATCGAGGAAACGAATCCCGAATTTGTCAACTTTGAGTTTGACAGCTACTGGTTCACCGAGGGCGGTGCAAACGCCTTGGCATGGATGCAGCGGCTCGGCTCCCGCATGAAGCTGTGGCACATCAACGACCGGGGCACCCGCATCACCGGCAGCGCCATCACGCCTATCCTGAAAACCGACAGCATGGAGCTGGGCACCGGCAACATGGACTTGGACAGCCTGATGGCGCAGGCCCTTGCCGTGGAGGTGGATGCCGTTATTCTGGAAAGCCACCGCAACTGGGTGGACAATTCCCCCATCAAGAGCTTCCAGCTCAGCGCAAAATACCTTGCGCAAAAATTCTGATCTGCCATTTTTTCATCATTTTTCTTCTTCATTCCCCCCATAAAAGCAACGCCCCGCACCGGTTTCTCCTTCCAGTGCGGGGCGTTGCTTTTATAGGGAATATTCTCTTAATTTACAGGGTGTGGGTGCCCGGCTGCAAGATCAGGCTTCTGCCATCCGGGAGGGTGATTTCTGCGGTCAGATTGCAGGGCACTGTGATGGTGTAGGTCACGGCATCGCCTGCATACTGCCAGCCGCTTTCAATGCGCCCCACCGGGGAATCGTACACTGCTTTTGCCCAGCCCAGTGCCGGGTTCGGGGTGGGAGCGATGGTCAGGGTCTCCCCTGCCAGATGGATGCCGCACACGCCGCCGAACAGCCAGCCGCAGATGGCGCCGTAAGAGTAGTGGTTCAGGGATTCGCTGGGGTGGCCGTTTGCGTCAATGCCCGTCCATGTCTCCCAGACGGTGGTAGCGCCCTGCTTGACCTCATAGAGCCAGCTGGGGGCGGTGTCCTGTAACAGCAGCTTATAGGCGGTGTCGGCATAGCCGTACTTTGCCAGCACCTCGCAGAGGAAGGGCGTAGAAAGGAAGCCGGTGTTCAGGTGGTAGCCGTTTTCCGCCACCATCCGGTTCAGGGTATCCGCAGCGGCTTGGCTCTCCTCCTCGCCCAGCAGTGCAAAGGCAATAGCGCGGACGTATTCGCACTGGCGGTCAGAAGTAATTTTCCCGTTGTCCGTAAAGGCGGCACGGTATGCCTTGACCGCCTTTTCTACCGTGTCGCGGTACTGCGCTGCGTCCTCTGCCTTGCCCAGCGCCTGCGCGATTTCTGCCAGAAGCCGCCCGGAATAAGCCAGATACGCCGTACCCACGCTCTTGCGCGGGTTCATCATCGCCTGCATGGGGGTAATGCCCGGCTCACACCACTCGCCGTAGTCCAGACCGTTCAGCACCGTGTACTTGGCGTATGCACCGGTCTGCTGTTCCTCGGTGGTCTGCTGGGCACGGCCAAGCAGAAACGCATACCACTTCTGCATCATCTCGTAGTTGTCCGTCAGAACCTTGCGGTCGCCGGTGCGCTTATAAAGGGCGTAGGGCACCAGAATGGCGGCATCGCCCCAGCCCGCCGACATACAGAGCATGGGGGTCATGTAGCCGGGGCGGCTGGTGGGCGGCGCAATGTTCGCCATGCGTCCATCCGGGTACTGGTTCAGGCGGCATTCTGCCAGCCATTTTTCCACCACTGGGTAGCAATCCATCAGGGTCAGACCGGTCTCGATGAACACTCCCATGTCCCCCGTCCAGCCGGCACGCTCCCGGGTGGGGCAGTCGGTGGGGATATCGCAGAAGTTGCCCTTCTGGCTCCACACACTGTTTTTCACCAGCTGGTTCACATCGGCGTTGCCGCATCCAAAGTTGCCGGTGACCGGCATCTCCGAATAGACGGCGTGGGCAGTAAACTCTGCGCCGGTCAGGTCGATGTCCGTTTCCACCTTTGCGTACCGGAAGCCCATGATGGTAAAGCTGGGCTTGTAGTGGTTCTCGCCCTCTTTGCAGACGAGTTCCAGCATCTGCGCCGTGCCACCCTCCTTGTGGCGGTTCCGGTCCTGAAAGTTCTCCTGCGTAAAGTTGCCGTTCTCGTCCAGTGCTTCGCCGCACAGCAGCTTGATTTTCTGCCCGGCGTGGGCGGTCAGCTTCATCTCCACATAGCCAGCCATATTCTGCCCAAAGTCCAGCACAGTCTCGCCGTTGGGGGTGCGCAGCAGCCTGCCCGCAAAGGCCTCCTGCTCCCGGATGGGCACGGTGTTCATGCCGGTGATGGGCAGGGAGTTCGGCTCGGTCTTTACGCCATGCCAGCCGGAAAGCTCCCCTTCCAGCCGGGCATCGTACACTTCGCCCTGCTGCAGATCATTTTGGCGAATCGGGCCGCACTGGGTGGCCTCCATGTCGTCATCCGAAACGCAGACCGCCTTGCCGTCCACTTCCAGCTGGAACAGGACAGCCACTTCTTTCCCGAACAGGTCACGGTCTCCATCCACGCCGGAGGTACTGCGGTACCAGCCGTCGCCCAATGCGATAAGCAGCTCATTTTCACCGTCACGGACAAGCGCAGTCACATCGTAGGTCTGTGCCCCAAGGTGCTTGTCTGCGGTAAAGCTGCCGGGGGCAAGCACCATGTTGCCGACACGCTTGCCGTTCAGCCATGCCGCATACAACCCCTTGGCGGTAATGTACAGCCGCTTGCACTGCCCCGCCGGGGCGGTGAACGTTTTGCGCAGATAACTTGCCGGGCGGTGGGGCTGATAAGGCTGCGCCTGCCCTTTGCCGGAGGCTTCCAGCGCCGCCTGCTTCTGCTCCCAGTTGGGCTTTGCAAAGGCGTTGATGGCATCGGTGCAGTCGATGTCCGGCTCTTCTGTCTCCGGGCAGACCCACACGCCCTGCCAGTCTGCCTGTGCAAGCCCGGTCTCGAAGGAAGCGGTGCTCCACGCACCGGGCTGGTCATTTTCATCCCACAGGCGGATGCGCCACCGTCCCTGCGTCTTGGGCGGTACAGCGATGGGCGTTTCGGTGTGCATCACACTGCCCAAAGCCTTTCCGCTTGCCCACAGCGTTTCGGCTCCGGCGGTCACTTCGATTTCGTAGGCAGTCTGGCGCACGCCTTCGGCGCACTGCCACGATAAAAACAGCGTCCCGGCATCTATACCGAGAGGCTGGGTCAGATGATTCGTTTTCAGATTTGTTGCTTGCATCATCCGCATCTCCTTTTTCCGTTTGATTTCTGTTCTTATTATAAAGAGAATCTCACGGAATAAGGGTGCAAAATTTTGTGTTATCGGTCAAAAAGTCGTGCTATTTATGACAATCCAAAAAATTCATCTTGCTTCACGACTTTTCATCCGTACTGTCTGCGGTTCTCCTGTTATACTTTGGGTAAGAAAAAAAATTTACCGCCCACGCAGCGCTGCGTGGGCGGTATTTTTTATGCTCGCTTAAAACTTGAGGGCATTGGTTTGCGTGGCCGTATCTGTCCGTTAATCGCACCGTTCCAGCTTTTTAGCTTTTGCAAAGAACAACCAGAGCAGTGCCGTGCATCCCACCATGCAGGCAGGCATGATGAGGAAGGAGGTCCGGTAGCCGATGGCATCCACCAAGCTGCCAAACACGGCATTGAAGAGGATATCCGCCAGCGAAGCCACACTCAGCACCAGACCCGATGCAGAGGAAGCTGCGTGACTAGGCCAGTATCGCGGGATCAGCATGACAAGGGTCGGATACAGGATGGAGAACAGCAGACCGCTGACTGCCAGGAGCCACAGACCCGGTGCACCCAGCAGAACACCTGCGGTGTACAGAACCGCAGCGCTTGTGGCGAAGAGCCGCAGGCAGCGGTAGATGCCCAGCTTATCCACCAGACTGCTCAGCACCAGACGCCCCACCATCACACAGCCGAAGAAAACAGCGGTAAAGTTTGCCGCCTGTCCCATGGGCACTTCCAGTGCATTGGTAGCATAGCTCACCAGCCAGTTCATAATGCCATGTTCTGCAATGAAATACAGGCCGATGATCAGCACCAACGACAGAAATGCCGGACAGCTCATGATCTCCTTGGGCGATACCTTCCCCTCCGTTTTGTGCTCCTGCACTTCCGGCATGGGGAACAGCACGAACAGCACCATGGCCACTGCGCCAATGGCCAGCAGTCCCCATGCCACAGTGTGCCAGCTGGAAATATCCGTAGCCCAGTTGCCAATGATGCTCTGGCTGCCGCTGGTGCCAATGCCCTGAATGAAGAACAGGAAGTTCACAAAAAAGCCGGGCGCAACGGCAAACATACCGGTCGTGATCAGGTTCATGTTGGTGTTCAGCAGTGTGGATGTGCCCATGGCAAAAAACATTCCCACAAGCAGCAGCAGATAGGAGTCCGTAGTGGCAAACAGCAGCATGGCTGCGCTCCACAAAAAGGTATACAGCAGCATGGCCTTGCGGCGGCCCAGAATATCCACCCCGAAGCCGCCGACGGCCAGAAACACGAGGTTGCCGATGTAGCTTACGGTGACGATCTGGGACAACTGGGCGGTACTCAGCTGGAAGTGGGCAGAGAAGATCGTGGAAAAGATACCCCGCATGGCATCGTTCGCGCCCAGACCCACCATCAGGATCAGGAACGCGGCAAACGTGATGATGTTCTTTTTCTTGTTCATTGGTTTATCCCTCAAAAGAAGCCGCCGCCCGGCCCGACCCGGCAAAAGGGGCCAGCGCCGATGCGGCGGCTTGTTCAATATTTCCAGATGGCTCAGCCCAGTTCGATGCTCTGGTACTCCGGGGCGGCAGCCTCAGCAGTCAGACCCATGGTCTGCACGTTGGTGCAGTTCTGAGTAAGAAGCGCCTGTGCGAAGTCCGAACGGTCCTCGCCCGCAAAGCCCAGCGTGGAGTTCCGGACGGTGACGCCATCTACCCAGCGCAGGAACATGGCTGCACTCTTCTGATGCAGCATGCCTTCCTTTTCAGGCGGAATGGGACGCAGGTCGTACATTCCCCGCTCCCACTTGCTGGTAGCTTCCAGACAGACGTTGACATTTTCAAACAGAACGTTCTTGATGTGATTCTCCTCGTTGCCGGAGAGGAACACACCGTTCTCACCCTTGCAGGTGACATTGAAGAAGCGAACATTCTCGATGCTGCCGCTGTGGGTGTTGGCGTTCCGGTCGTGGGTCGTCATCACGATAGGCTCCGCGCAGCCCCACCAGCACTCGGCAAAGCGGCGGGTCTCGATCATGATGTTGGAGAAGCTCACGTTCCGCACACAGCCGCCGTCGCGAATCTGGATGGACAGACCCCGGTTGCTTCCAGTGATGATGCAGTTATCCACCAGAATATTCTCGAAATCTGCCACGCCCTCTGTGCCGATCTTGATCGCGGCACTGGTAGAGGTCAGCGTGCAGTTGGAGATGATGACGTTCTTGGTGGGGCCGTACTCGTTGTTGCCCGCTGTGGTCTTGAGGCAGATGCAGTCATCTGCACACTGGACATGGCAGCCAATGATCCGCACATTGGTGGAGTGATCCGGATCGATACCGTCGGAGTTGGTGCAGTCCAGCGGGTTCAGCACCCGGATGTTGGAGATCAGCACATCGTTGCATCCGGCAGGGTGCAGCGTCCAGAACGGAGAGTTCTGCAGTGTCACGTCATGGAACGAGATGTGGTTGCAGTGCTCCACATACACCATGGTGGGACGGGGGTAGAAATCACCGTTGAAGTAGTAACGGCTTGCCCGCTTCATAAAGGCATAAACATTGCCGTCCACTGCGCCCTGACCCGTGATGGAGAAGTTGTCTGCATCCTTGGCGTGAATAAAGGTGTAAGCCGGTTTTGCCACCGGACGATCCACGGCCTTTGCGCCGGAAACTGCTGCCACGGAAGCATCATCGCCGTTGGGGTTGAAATAGGTGGAGATATCGGAGTGCGCTTTCAGAAGGGCGCCCTGTTCCAGATGCAGCTCTACGTTGCTTTTCAGCTCGATAGAACTGGAATAGTAGGTATGACCGCCCTCCAGTACAACGCGGCCGCCGCCTGCTGCGTTGCAGGCATCAATGGCAGACTGGATTGCAGCGGCATCATTGGTTGCGCCATCGCCGACAGCGCCATACTTGGTGACTGAATAAACCATGAAAACTTGCTCCTTTTCACATTATCAGACTGCGCCGAACAGGGTGGGCAGCGCCATGGAGAACCAAGGCACATAGGCTACCAGCATCAGCGCCACGAAGATCGCCGCATAGAACGGCAGGATCGGTTTGATCATGTCCTCCATGTCCATATCTGCCACCGAGCAGCCGCTGAACAGTGCGCTGCCAACGGGCGGGGTGATGTTGCCGATGCCCAGGTTCATGACCATCATGATACCGAAGTGGATGGGGTCCATACCGAAGGACTGGACAACGGGCAGGAAGATCGGGGTGAAGATCAGGACAGCCGGGGTGATGTCCATGAAGCAGCCAACCACCAGCAGGACAAGGTTGATGATGAGCAGGATGACGTACTTGTTGCTGGAAACGCTGATCAGTGCGTTGCCGATGGCGCTGGGCAGGCCGGTGAAGCTCATAACAAAGCTCATGACGTTGGAGCCGGCGATCAGGAACATGATGACAGCGGTGGTCTCGCAGGCGTCCAGCAGGATCTTGGGCAGATCCTTGATCTTGATGCTGCGGTAAACAACGATGGACAGGAACAGGGTGTAGGCAACAGCCACGGCAGCGGACTCCGTTGCAGTGAAGATGCCGGACATAACGCCGCCGACGATGATGACGATCAGCAGCAGGCTGGGGATGGCGTCCACAAAGTACTTGAAGAAAACGGAAGCCGGAACCTTACCAGCAGTGGGATAGTGGTTCTTCTTTGCAATGACATAAGCCACGACCATGCAGGCCAGTGCCCACATCAGGCCGGGGATGTAGCCGGACATGATCATGCCCACCACAGAGCAGCCAGCCAGCACCGGATAGATGATCAGGATGCCGGAAGGAGGAATGATCAGACCGGTAGGTGCGGAAGCGATGTTGACGGCAGCGGCAAACTTTTTATCGTAGCCTTCCTTCTCCTCCATGGGGATCAGAACGCCGCCGATAGCAACGGAAGCTGCAACGGAGGAACCGGACAGAGAGCCGAACAGCGTGTTGCCCAGAATGTTGGTGTGTGCCAGACCACCGGGGATGCGGCCGACCAGAATTTTTGCGAAATCGATCAGTTTCTGTGCAATGCCGCCGGTGTTCATCAGAACACCGCAGAGGATGTAGAACGGGACAGCCAGCAGCGAGAAGCTGTCAACGCCGCCCACCATGCGCTGGCTGGCAACGAAAGTGCCCAGATCCAGAGACAGGGTGGAGGCCATGGTCACGACCGACGAAATGATGATACTGACCGAGACCGGGACGCTCAGCGCCAGCAGCAGCGCAAACGTGCCGATCAGGAGCAGACCGACTTGAAAAGTACCCATTTTAGGTTCGTCCTCCTTTTTTATGCTTCTTTGGCAGACTCTGCCTTGGGGCCCTGCTTCATATCGCGCAGATCCTCACCGATGAAGATGAGCGCGTAGAAGATGAACAGGATGGCACCCACAGGGACGCTGGCGTAGATCAGGGGCATGGGCAGCTGCAGCGCAGCGCTCAGCTGATCCGCAGCGGTGTTGACAAGGCGCGTGCCGCCGCCGATCATGACAACAACGCAGAACAGGATGACCATAGCCTGCACAAAGATATCCAGGATCTTCTGGCCCTTGAAGGACAGACGCTTGCTCAGCGCGGTGATTGCCAGATGCTTGCGGCGGCCGTATGCGTAAGCACCGCCCACCATGGTCACCCAGATCAGCAGATAACGCAGCGCTTCTTCGGTCACGGTGCTGGGGTTGTTCAGGATGTAGCGGGTGATGACCTGCCAGCAGACAGCAATGACCATGACACCCATGATAATGGTGCTGAGGACCTGAATGATCTTATCGATCAGGCCGCGGAATTTAACGATCAACATGGTATGCTTCCCTCCTCATCAAGCCTGTACATAGGACAGGAAGTCCTCGTAATAACGGGCATTGTCGGCGCTCTTAGCACAGAACTCGTCGCGCAGGGACTGGGTAGCCTCGATAAAGGCCGTCTTGTCGATGGTGTAGAACTGGACGCCCATCTCCTTGGCACCGTCAATGTTCTCCTGCACCAGATCCTGCCATACGGCCTCGTGTGCTTCGTTGCCCTGCGTCATGCCGTTTACGATGGCACTCTGCTCGGTCTCGTCCAGGCTTTCCCAAGTCTCGGTGGAGATGATCACGATATCGGGCACCATCTGGTGCTGGGTGTAGGTGTAGCTCTTGCAGACTTCACCGTGGCCGTCCTGCACCAGAACTGTCTCGTTGTTCTCTGCGCCGTCAATAATGCCCTGCTGCAGACCGGTGTAGGTCTCGCCGCTGGACATGGGCGTTGCACTGCCGCCCATGGCACGGATCATGGCAATGGACGTGGGGCTGTCCTGGGTGCGGATCTTCAGGCCCTTCAGGTCTGCGGGGCCTTCACAGGGGCCGTCTTTGGTGGTGTAGATGCTGCGGGAGCCGGAATCGAACCAGCCGATGGCAAAGAAGCCCTGATCGTAGGTGCTCTTGAAGATTTCCTGCACTGCTTCGCTCTGGTTCATAACGGCAAAATACTGCTCGGTGCTCTCGAACACATACGGCATCGAGAAGATGGCGTATGCGCTGTTGAACTGCTCCATGCTGGAAGCAGAGACCTTTGCAATATCCAGAACGCCGGCCTTGACCAGCTGGATCATTGCTGCGTTGTCGCCCAGCTGACCATTGGGGTAAACGCTGAAGGTCAGGTCGGATTCAGCAGAAGCAACTTCCGTCATCTTCTTCAGTCCAACGTTGACCGGGTGCGCTTCGCTGTGGCTGTGTGCCACCAGCAGATGCTTGGAGCTCAGGCCGTCTGAAACCGAGCCGCTGCATCCGGTGAGCGACAGGCTTGCGCCTACGGCAGCAAGACCTGCAGCAGCCAGAAAGCTGCGGCGAGTAATACGTCTTGTTCCTATCATGATTGACATCTCCAGTTTTCTTTGTTTGATTGACTGCGTACAAAACCGGTTTTGATCTCCTGTCGGTCAGAGTGAAATTTATCCCTTCCGCAAAGGGCTTCGGGCTGCGCATTCCCTACCATTTCTGTTCTGCCTTGTGTAACAGGCTTTCTGTCAATAAAAATAGCGCAAACACGTTGTAATGTACAGGCCTTTTTTGGTAAAAACCTTGCATTTCTTGGTATAATCCAGCCTTTTTTGCAAAATTATTGGCATTTATTGGTCAAAACATTGCATATATTGGTACATCGTGTTATGATGAACTAGCCCAAAAGAATTTTTTGACCGGAGGTATTTTTCTGTGAAAGTCATCAAAACCGATAAACATTACATGGCCGAGCCGGATTTTGAGATCGACCATTACAAGGACGCCAGCTATCCCCCGGTCGCTTCTCATTACCATGAGTTCTATGAATTTTTTCTCTTTGTCAGCGGAAATGCGGATTATGTTGTCCACGACAAAATGTTCCGGCTCAAACCGGGAGACCTGCTGATCATCCCACCTGCCATTATGCACCATCCCATCTTCCGGGACTTTGAGATCCCCTATGAGCGGTATGTGTTGTGGCTCAGCCCTCCGGCTTTTGATACCATGAAAAAGATCGACCCGGACATCGATTACTTTCTCCGTCCGGGTCATGCAAAAACATTTTTGATTCGGGATAGCGTGGACAGTTCCCGCGCCCGGTTCGGGCAGTTTGAAGCCCTGACCCACGCTTACCGGGAGGAAAGCCTGTGTTACCACAGTGAGGGCATGGCCGATATTCTCCGCATCCTGATCGGCATCAACCGTTCCTTATATAATCGGGAGCACGTTTTTGCCAAGGCGCAGAAACCAAGCGTCCTGAGCAACGCCCTGCATTATATCGATTTGAACCTCAGCGGCGATCTTTCACTGGACACGGTGGCAAAGGCGCTTTTCATTGATAAATACAATTTTTCCCACATGTTCAAGCAGAATATGCAGATCAGCTTTTACCAGTATGTCATCCAGCAGCGGCTGCTGGAAGCCAAACGGCTGCTCATGAAAAAAGAGCCGATTTCTTCCATCCCGGCCAAATGCGGTTTTTCTGATTATAACGCCTTTTACCGCTCCTTCAAAAAGAATTACGGTGTCAATCCGCGCGAATATGTCGCTTACCACATAAAGGCCATCCACGGTGAAGTTGGCGGCTTGTCTCTTGATATCGACCACCAGAGCACAGAATCCTGATAGGTTCCTCTGATTTCCGTCCTTTTTATAGAATTACAGCCTTTTTCTTCTTGGCGGCAGCAGGCGGCCTTGCCGTTTTATCTCCACCGACTTGGCGGCATTGATTTGCGTGGCCGCACACCAAAATCAAGTCCAGGTCCAGGAGGACACTACTATGATGAAACTGCTTTCCTGCCGCTACAACATGGATACCGCAATTCAACTTTTTAATGTAGCAGCTACATCGTTGGATTGCGTATCGCCAATATACTATTTATATGTTGCACTGATTTTTATCTCGTTACGGTTTCGCAATAAGACCAAAGTGGCGGGTATCACGATGATCCCCCACCACTTTAGCCAAGTAAATTTTTACTTTTGAATCGTAAAACGGAACGAGGTTCCCTTCTCCACCGCAAAGCAGTCGTCTGCATGGGGCTTTGCGCCCCAGCTATTGTCGCCGCCAACACCGCGCTGGAAGGCAGCGCAACGGACAACCGTCTTATTGTCGTCCCGGGGCAGCTCATAGAGATGGCGGGCATTTTCCAGCTCATGGGGCGTATAGGGCAGTGCCGAGAAGGTCATGCTGTCACCTGCAAAGCAGATGCCCGGAATGCTGCCGGTGACAGTTGCACTGTACACGCCGGTGCGGCTGCCGCAATCCTGCGGGTAGATCGGGCTGTTCTGGGCAAAATCTGCCCGAATGTTGTAATTCCATGCACCCATCTGAACACCGACCTTGCCAACGACGAAAGTACAATTTGGATCCTCGAAGACCCAGAGGGCTTTGAGCAGGCTTACGAAAAAGTGGACGGGTCGGCGGCAGGACTGGAGCCGCATCCATGCGCAGTTGTCCATCTATTTCGCTGAGCGTATGCCGGATTAACACCTGCTGCGGAGGAATGTCAAGGATATATGAACGGCTTCGCCACCCTTGACATTCCCCCTTGCTGGCGTTATGTTGTTGTTAAGGCGACAGCCGGTTTCACCGTCTGCCGCCTCATATTAAAATTGCTCTTGTTTTATAGCTGTCTGGACTTTACACAAAATCTGGGAGAGACCCCACTATTCCTGGCTATGGAGTAGGTTACTATACTCTGCAATTTTCTCCTCGCGCACCCGCGTTTCGTAATTGTAAGACATCTTATTCAAGTATGTGAATATAATCCTTTTCTTAGAATGCACAGTATCATATACCGAAACGGCCGAAATAACAAGGAATATGCAAAGAAGTACTAAAACCCAGAATGGCGCATTGAAAGAGATCGAGGCTACAAGTCCTGCCACTCCCAACATGCAAAGCACTTTCACCGATATATTAATCAACGTTATGCGAGGCTTAAGCCATTTTTTTCGTTCATTTCTGGCAAATTCGTCGGCCTTTTTTCGAATGTCCTCATTTTGTCTTTTCTCTTTCAGCTCATCCGCCTCATCGCGTTTTCTAACATACTCACTATGATTTTTAGAAATAGCACTGATTTTTTCTTGGTATTCCCCCTCTTTCATGCGCATTTCGTTCCGAATGGCTTCCGTTTCTGAATCATGCTGTTGACCAATTTCTTGAAGTTCTTTCTTGTGCTTTTCCGCCTCTTCCGCAATCAGTGACTCTTCATACTTTTTCTGTGCTTGTTGCACTGAGAACTCGTTTACCGCTTCTACATTTCCAAAAGAATTGATCCACAAATCATTTTGAAACACTCGGCTAGCACGCAACGCAACTACCTGCTCAGGTTGAATTTTTCCAGACTCCCTTAGTTTGGAGAGCACTTCCTCAAGCTTAACCATTATTTCAGGAATCGGCTGCATTGCACAATATGCATTCTTAAGTAATTCCGTTTCAGACAGGTGATCTACTTCTCCACATTTTATCCAAGCAATGGCGGATAGCGAGTTTACAGAAATTGCAAGCTGAAAGGTTTCCTTATCGACATTTTCTCGGTAATACTTATTGAATGTGTGAATGAAATCAATATTGTTTGTCACAAAAACAAAATGACAACTTTCAATATTTCTAGAGGTTATCCCTGCTCTCAGTCTATGAATGGCAAGAACCGATGCCAAATCATTATCAAGGTTGTCCTCAGTGTAGTGTGGGGTATTTTCTTTGACATATTGCTTGATTCCCACTTCATCGAGCACTTGGCTTTCGTCAACAGAGTTATCGGCTTTGGTTGCATACGCAGGCAAGTCAAATTCAACAATATTAAATAATCCTTCCAGTTCGCTTCCGAAAAGTTGAATTTCTCTCTCTACATCACTGGCATTAAAGCCGCGAAGATCTAGGCCCTCAAGAGTTCTTCCCCCAACACAAGCTGTACCCGAAATAAGGGAATACTTGTACGCAGTTAGTATATCTACTACCTCCTGCTTTATATGTGGAAAATAGTAGAGCTTAGCCTTTTGCCGTTTTAGCATTTTAAGAAGCACATCTACATTGTTTCTTCGTTCTTCTCCCTTATAACCAAGTAAATCGATTAAAACCGGAGTATCCAGCACAAAGCTTGCGTTTGCAAAACTTGCCGCTTGAATATTTCCATTTTCAGGCTGTATGTAGATAGCAAGCCTCAAAAAGTATCCCTTTACAAGGTCAATAATGGATTGGTATAGCGGGTCCTGCTCATCTTTACAATTGAATATAAATCTAGCTATATAATAATCCGACTCATATTCTTCTGGCTTAATTTTTACACTAGCCAAATTTTCTGTGCCTACCTGCAATCCATATCTAGCAAAGAATAAATGCAACTTATTGATAGCACTTTCTTGCGAAACAGGTACTCCCTTTTTGCAGTGGTCTGTCAAATATTGAGAAAGTCGATCTCCTATATGTGAAATGTGTTCAGTGCATTCTCGCTTCCGCTGTTCTATTCGACCTATTTCATCATCAATAGATCTTGAAAGAATGAATTTTTTATTCTTCTTTGTTATTGCTGACCATGGATTACGCGACAATGCGGCTTTGATTATTGACTCCGGGAGATCCGGGTAACCATTATTTTCTTGTACAGCCTTTTGCACTGCCTTTGTGTCGATTTGCTCACCAGGCGATGTTTGCTTTGCAACAGCATAGAGAACAAAAGGGGTAATTAAGTCGATCATATCCTTTTTACGGCTAACCCAGATTGCTTCTAGCATTGCTGCGCTTATCAGCGCTTGTCCGTTATTCATATTTTTCACCCTATAACTGCATTTTTTAACTAAAATGTTCACTAGTACACCATTTTTATTGAGCACCCTTTTTCAGATTGCAATCCCGGCAAAGCATTTGACAGTTGTCTGGCGTTGTCTTTCCGCCTTTGCTCCACGGTGTAATATGGCTGTTGACCTACAACGGGAGAGGTATGGTAGCAGGTGGCAATCAGCTTTTTCAGGCCCAACCGATTGAAGTTCAGGACAAAATACTTAAAAAAGTTGGATTCAAAGGGATCGTCGCAGTTGCACAGCACAGTCTTTCCCTTGAAATGCTTGCGGTAATACCGCATTTCCTTTTCGATATCGGTCAACAGAGTATAAAATTCATCGTTTTTAGCCTTTAATGCTGCATTCATGCTCGCATTTGTATGTCCAGCCATTACCGCTCCTCCTTCCCCTGATATGCTTTCAACCATTCACGCAGAAGGGCAGAAACCGTCATGTCTTTATCCAAGGCAATCTGCTTGAGCGCCTTGCGCTCTTCCCGTGTCATCGTGATTGTCAGATTTACCATGTTTCTTTCTGCCATAATCGTTTACCTCGCATGCACATTTAATTGTGTACTTGTGTAATAGTGTAGCACAAGATGGAATATAAATCAACAAACTTAGACTGATCCCATCTTTATTTTAGTGTAGGTTTGTCTACAAAAATTTGATACTTCTTGGAGAGGCTTATCTCCTATAAGTCCTACTATCACCGCTTTATCACAATAAATTTTGCAAAACCATCTTGACGCACCTTGCAAACCGTGATACCCTTTATCGCAAATCCCGCCGAGCTTGTCGGGGCAATTCCCCTCCATCTTGCTGCGCAAGACCGCTCTGCCGCTTAAAAGCCCCACTGGGGCTTTCATTGCTACGCAAACGCGGTCTCGTCGAAAAGTACAGAGTGGCGAGGATTTGTTCCCTATGAAGATTTTTACCGCCCTGCAACACACCCGATCTATTTTGCCGCCGTTTCACCCGACAAAATCATCGCTGCGCTGCGTGGGCGGTATTTTTCTTTTTCACAAATAAAATCTTATGTAGTTGTTCAATCTTCCAAAATTTGTTTTTAGTTGTTGACTGCACAACTGTAAAGTGTTATTCTTGTGCTTGAAAGAAGCAGGTTGTAGTGTCCGCACTGCGTCCGGCTTTCTTCATACTGTACCTTGAATTCTTCATAAGCCGTCTGAACGAGATACTGCGCCATGACCTCACACTTTCTGTGGGCGAGCCGGACAACGCCGCTGCAAAACAGGGGTAGGAACTGCGTTCGGCGTGAACGGTGACCACGAGCAGGGGCTTTGCCTTTTCACACGTTTTGCTCTGCAAAATTTTCAACGTGCATTGCGGTTCGACTTCTGAAATTTTCAGTGTTGCACGGAAAGGGCGAAAGCAAGTATCGACCTGTGGCCACAAATTTTCAATGCTTGAAAAATTGCTGTCCACTCAGTCATCCTTGTTGGGGAGTGCCTTCCCCAAACCCTGCTCTAGCTTCGCACCGTTGGTGCGAATGCGGCGTGTCGCATTACATAGCCCTCTCCATCCCGGAGCGGGCATTTATCATTTTCACAGGAGGTCGAATATGGCTGAAATGAAAAGTCCGAACGTACACGCAAAGAAGAACCGCAATGACACGCCGCGAAAACGAAAGACACACATCATCAAGGTCAGAGTGACCGCAGAAGAAAAACTGCGGATCGCATACGCCTGCAAAGAACTCCACCTCACCCAGTCCGAACTCGTCCGCCGCGTCCTGTACGGCGTAAACGTCAAGCACACCGTTGTGGTGGCGCAGGGCGGCGAGGATGCACTGGCGGCGCTTGCCGCCTTGTCTGCCCAGTGCAGCAAGGTGGGCAGCAACCTCAACCAGCTTGCACGGCACTTCAACTCCGGCGGCAAAGACACCGAGCAGCTCCGGGCGCAAATTCTGGAGGAACTGTCCGCC
>OJKP01000591.1_pt1 | contig 26315 bp, 23 predicted proteins | sample 1596521 | NCBI WGS metagenome assembly OJKP01 (sample SAMEA4350130, study PRJEB24818) | metagenome | biome: human; feature: gut; material: faeces | place: Denmark | collected 2013-09
TCCTTACCAAGGAAGTGCTCTACCACTGAGCTATTACAGCAAGTTAATAAATTGAGCGGAAAACGGGGCTCAAACCCGCGACCCCCAGCTTGGAAGGCTAGTGCTCTATCAACTGAGCTATTTCCGCTTATCAAAGAAAGTGGGTAGTGATGGATTCGAACCACCGAAGGCATAGCCAGCAGATTTACAGTCTGCCCCATTTGGCCACTCTGGTAACTACCCATAAACTTTCCTTTCGAGCCTCTTGTCGGATTCGAACCAACGACCCCGAGATTACAAATCACGTGCTCTGGCCAACTGAGCTAAAGAGGCAATCTTTACAGCCGCAATACGGCTAAGTTTTCGACCTATCGGAAAACGGCTGCAAAGATACAACTATTTTTTGAATCCACAAAATTTTTTCGTGTTTTTTTTATCGATTCCTTGTTTTTTCTTTAAATTTGGTCAATTGAACCTTCATAGAATCCACTGCCTGGTCAACTCCCTCCTCAAAAGTATCGCATGTCTTCTCCACGAACAAATGGGTTCCTGGGACTGCAACATCAAGATGAACTTCCTTGTTAAGGGCAGTAGCAGGTTTTACGACCTTTAATTGCACCTCTACTTTCTGTATATCTTCATAAGTTTTCTCCAACTTGGCGATTTTCTTCTCGATAAACGCCTGTAACTTCTCAGTAGCGTCGAAATGAATCGACTGAATCTTAATTTCCATAGTGACCTCCAATTTTAAAAGGTTATGCCCTTGGATGGGCTTCATTATAAACTCGCTTTAACTGTTCGAACGTTGTATGCGTATAAATCTCCGTAGTAGAGAGCTTGGCATGTCCCAACAGTTTTTTCAAACTTTCAATACCAACATGATGATTCAACATTGCCGTAGCAAACGTATGCCTCAAGACATGTGGACTTTTCTTTTTCAACGAGCAGACCCTCGAGAGGTTTTCCTTCACAATAGAGCGAACATTTGCAGTACTCATCCTCGTCCCCTTTCCAGAAAGGAACAAAGCATCCGACTTTCGCTCCAAGCTAAGATTCCTTAGCCTTATATATCCTTGTAAAGTTTCACAAAGCTCGTCACCAAACGGAATGACACGCTGCTTATTTCCCTTTCCCGTGACCTTCAACTCTTTATTCAGAAAGTTGACATCCTCATCATTCAAGCCAACCAGTTCCGAGACTCGCATCCCAGTTTCATAGAACGTTATAATTAAGGTACGCGCACGTACACTATTATAATCAGCCCCCCACTGTTGCTTATCCAGCAAATCCTCCAACTCACTCTCTTTCAAGAATTGCGGCAGAGGTTTTTCTTTTTTCGGCCCTTGGACTTGATAAACAGGATCACTTTCCACATAATGCCTCAACAAGGCAAAACGATAAAAAGTCTTCAAAGCACTCAACCTTCTACAGACTGAAGTAGCCTTATTTCCCTCGTCAATCATCTGAGCCATCCAGTTACGGACGAGATCAGCATCAACGGTTTCCCAAGAGAAGGAATCAGACAAGTTCCTAGCAAACTTCTCGAAGTGTTTCAAATCATCCCGATAGCTTTCTACTGTCCTTTGCGACCTATTCAGTTCGCACTCTAAGTATTCTAAGAACTTGTCAATATTCAGCATAACGTTGCTCATTCTGTTATTCGGCAACGAAGTTACGAAAATTAATTCAAACTACCAAATTTTTTGAGGATTTTTTACTATTATTCCTCGTTTGCGCGCAACTGCTGTACGTAAATGGCGTGTTCCATCTTGAGACGCTTCAAAACAGATGGCTTGTCGTACTGCTGACGAGCACGCAATTCCTTAACAACACCTGTCTTTTCAAACTTTCTCTTAAACTTCTTGAGAGCTCTCTCGATGTTCTCACCGTCCTTAACTGGTACAATAATCATTTTTTTGCTTTTAATTTATAATGTTAAACTTATATTATTTCTTGCGTAATGGGCATGATGCCACAATTTGCGGGTGCAAAATTACATCTTATTTTTCAGATAACCAAGAATTTAGACGTTTTTTTTGTTTTAACGCCTTCATTTTATGGCTTTTGTGGCATTTTCTAGCCATTTTTTCTCCTCTTCATCAAGATAAGGAGCCAATTCTGCATACACCTTAGCATGATATTCATTGAGCCAAGCCAGCTCTTCCGGCATGAGCATTGCCAAATCAATTGGTGCTGTATCTATCGGACAAAGGGTTAGAGGTTCTATCTGTAAGAACTTACCGAATTCCGTTTTCATATAATCGGAAAGCAAGACTGTGTTTTCGATACGTACTCCAAACTTTCCCGCCAGATAGAGTCCTGGTTCATCCGTCAAAGTCATGCCGGCACGTAATGGAGTCGGCATATACTCCATTCGGATTTGGTGAGGTCCTTCATGCACGCTCAGATAGGATCCAACACCGTGACCTGTACCATGCAGGAAATTGAATCCTTCTCTCCACATGCACTCTCGTCCCAAAGCATCGAGTTGAGTACCGGAAGCGCCATCAGGGAATTTAGCCAATTCCAACTGTATATGAGCCTTCAGTACCAACGTATAGATGTGTTTCATTTCCTCGGTAATCGGCCCCAGAGCAATGGTACGGGTAATATCAGTAGTGCCATCCTGATATTGTGCACCTGAATCAAGGAGCAGCAATCCCTCCGGCTTCAAAGGAATATCAGTTTCCGGCGTTGCCTCATAATGAACGATAGCTCCATGAGCCTGATATCCAGCAATTGTGTCAAATGAGATATCACGGAACAATTTCTGTTCTGCACGCAAAGCAGTCAACTTCTTATCGATTGAGATTTCGGTTTCCCCTCCAGCCTCAACAGCCGGAAGCAGCCATTTGAGGAATTTCACCATCGCCACACCGTCTTTCAACATCGCACTACGATATCCGACTATCTCGGCCTCATTCTTCACAGCCTTCATTGCCGGTATTGGGGAAGAAGCTTGAACTATCTCCTGACATCTTACTGCTTTCCAAAGATAATAACTGGTTTCGTTACCATCCAGGAGAATATTATATTCAGAATAAGCCTTCAGCCCCTCTTCCACCTTATTATATTTATATATAGAGACACCGTTGGATTCCAGATATGCACGTATCTCGGAGCTGACTTTAGCTTCATCAACAAAAAGTGACACCTTGTCCGAAGCTATCAGGAGATAGCTGACAAACACAGGGACGCAATGCACATCAGTACCACGCAGATTCAGAGTCCAGGCGATATCATCCAGGGCAGAAACCAACATGCCATCAGCATGCTGAGCTCTTAAAGCCTGTCTGATACGCTTAATCTTAGAAGAAACATCCTCACCAGCAAATTCCATTGGCTGAATTTCTACAGGTTTCAAAGGAATGGAAGGACGATCTTTCCAAATTTCCTCCAACGGATCAAAATTGGTACGAACCGTGATGCCACCTGCTTTACGCAAATCAGCAATCAATCCAGAAGTTGAGGAATAGGAATTAACCCATCCGTCCAAACCCACTTCAGGAGAGTCTACATCCTGCAGCTCCTTCCCCAGCCATTCTGCAATCGAAAGAGTTCCCGGAATTTTCAATTTCATCAACTGAAACTCAGTACCTTTCAACTGTTCCTCAGCAGCAAGAAAATAACGGGAGTCTGTCCACAACGCAGCAGAATGCATGGTCACGACTGCTGTTCCTGCAGAACCATCAAAGCCTGATATCCAAGCCCTACCCATCCAATGGTCAGCAACATACTCACTTTGATGAGCATCAGTACTAGGAAAAATGAACGCAGCAAGATGCTCACGCTTCATAACCTCCCTTAAACTTTCCAATCTTTGATTAATCATATTCATCGGCACACATTATTATAATTATACATTTCGTTTATTACTACCATTCCTCTCTGGAAAGAGAAGAAAATATAGTATTTTGCTAATTAGAGATTACAAAGATACGAATTTTAAGAATTAATCACAAATTTAAGCGGAAATAAATGCACGTTTTACATTACTTTTTAGTAATTTTGCGGTCGGAAAGCCAAAAGAGCGAGATTTACGGTCTTTTTATCTGATGACAATCCAGCAAAACAAAAGTTGCAACACATTGCAGCTCAGTAAGCAAGAAATTTATAAACATCTTAAATAAAATATTGTAGTTATGGAATTTTTAACAAATGACAAGCTCGTTATCGTCGGTGCAGGCGGTATGATTGGTTCAAACATGGTTCAGAGCGCTTTGATGCTCGGTCTTACTCCTAATATTTGTCTCTACGACATCTTCGAGCCAGGTGTTCACGGTGTTTTCGATGAGATTCAGCAGTGCGCATTCCCTGGTGTTAACGTTACTTATACAGTAAATCCAGAGGAAGCTTTCACTGGTGCTAAGTACATCATCTCTTCTGGTGGTGCTCCTCGTAAGGAGGGTATGACTCGTGAGGACCTTCTCAAGGGTAACTGCAAGATCGCTGCTGAGTTCGGTGACAATATCAAGAAGTACTGCCCAGAGGTTGAGCACGTAGTTGTTATCTTCAACCCAGCTGACGTTACAGCTTTGACAGCTCTTATCCACTCTGGTTTGAAGCCAAATCAGTTGACTTCACTCGCAGCTCTCGACTCTACTCGTTTGCAGCAGGCTTTGGCCCTCGAGTTCGGTGTACAGCAGGATAAGGTTACTGGCGCTCACACTTACGGTGGTCACGGCGAGCAGATGGCTGTATTTGCTTCTCAGGTTAAGGTTGACGGCAAGCCATTGGCAGAGATGGGTCTTTCTGACGAGCGTTGGGAAGAGATTAAGCACCACACAGTACAGGGTGGTTCTAACATCATCAAGCTCCGTGGTCGTTCTTCATTCCAGAGCCCAGCTTACAACGCAGTTAAGATGATCGAGGCTGCTATGGGTGGTGAGAAGTTCACATTGCCAGCAGGTTGCTATGTAAACCACGACAAGCTTGGTTTCAAGAACGTAATGATGGCTATGCCTACTACTATCGACAAGACTGGTGTTCACTTCACAGAGCCTACAGGTACTGAGGAAGAGCTCGCTAGCCTCCAGAAGTCTTACGAGCACCTTTGCAAGATGCGCGATGAGATCGTAGAGCTCGGCATCGTTCCTCCAGTAGCTGAGTGGAAAGAGATGAACCCTAACTTGTAATTCTCCGCTTCGGATTTTTAGAAGTTAACTCGATAAGGGCTGAATCGTGAAAATGCTTCATGATTCAGCCTTTTTTGATTTCCATTTTTTCCTGCCTTCAGCCACTTTATCCACAAATACGCCATAAAGTTACACTTTTCTGTAAATCGGGTTATACGACTTTGGCATTATTTTTGTAATTTTGCACACAGAAATTACAAATAAGAAAGGATAATAGAAAATTATGGAACAGATAAAGAACAAATCATTCGGAGGCGAGCGCCCTCTCTTCGGTGCTCACGATGTACGCCTGGAGGACATCACGATTACAGATGGCGAGTCGGGCATCAAGTGCTGCAAGAACATAGAATGCCACCATTCCAAGTTTTATGGCAAATACCCTTGGTGGCATGTGGATGGTTCCCTCATCACAGACTGCTACTTCGCCCCAGAAAGCCGTTCGGCCATCTGGTATAGTGATAACATGGTAATGAAAGACTGCACCATCGATGGTCCTAAGTTCTTCCGCGAAATGAAGAACCTGGATTTGGAGAACGTAAACATCACAGATGCTGATGAGACTTTCTGGAAGGTAGATGGCTTGAAACTGAAGAACGTAAAACTCCACGATGGAACTTATCCATTCATGTTCTCCAAGAATATCTATGTAGACGGACTTGAGAGCGACTCTAAATATGTATTCCAATACTGCAGAAATGTGGAGATTCACAACGCAAAGATTACAACCAAGGACAGTTTCTGGGAATGCGTGAATGTAACCGTCTATGATTCGGAACTGAATGGTGAGTATCTGGCCTGGCACAGCAAGAACATCAAGTTCGTACGTTGCCACATCAGCGGCGAGCAGCCTCTCTGCTACATGGACCATGTAACTCTGGAGGATTGTACCTTTGATAAGGATTGCGACCGTGCCTTCGAGGATTGCACCAACATCGATGCACAGATTAAGGGAAGTATCACCAATATCAAGAACCCTATCTCCGGAAGAATCGAGGCAGACGAAGTGGGAAGCGTAACTTATACTGAGTTTGCCAAAGCGCCAAAGGGTGCATGTGAAATCACAGATAAATCGAAATAGTTTAAGAGGTAATTACAGAAATGACAACAATCAAGTAAATTACTTATTGTTCCCATAACTAATTATTCTTACACTTAACTGAAATCTCCGTTCATCGACGCTGAACGGCGGTTCAACGACGTTGAATGTACATTCAGCGTCGATGAACGTACATTCAACGTCGATGAACGAAGATTTCTATTAGGAGAAAAAGAGAATTATCCTATATAAATAAGAGATTTATCCTATATAGATAGAAGAAACAACATAGATAGAAAACAAATATGAAATACAATTTTGATGAAATCATCGAACGTCGTGGAACCAACTCATACAAATGGGATTTGGTGAAGGAAGACGGCGTTATTCCGATGTGGGTAGCCGATATGGATTTCCAGACAGCTCCCTGCATCATTGAAGCTCTTCAGAAGCGCGTAGCTCACGGAATCTTCGGCTATACCCTCGTACCAGATTCTTATTACGAGGCTATCATCAGCTGGTTCTCCCGCCGCCACCAGTGGAAGATAGAGAAAGACTGGATTCTCTATACTTCAGGCGTTGTACCAGCCATTTCCTGCTGTCTGAAAGCCATCTGCATGCCTGGCGAAAAGGTGCTGGTACAGACTCCTGTATACAACTGTTTCTTCTCCTGCATTACAAACAGCGGCTGCGAAGTAGTAGAAAACGAACTGAAACGTGTGGGCAACTGCACTTATGAGATTGATTTCGAAGACTTCGAGCGCAAGTGTGCCGACGAGAAGACCACAGCCTTCATCCTCTGCAATCCTCACAATCCTGCCGGAAGAGTCTGGAAGAAAGAGGAACTGGAGCGAATGAACGACATCTGTCTCAAGCACGGTGTAAAGGTCATCGCAGATGAAATCCATTGCGAGCTCATCATGCCAGGCTATCAGTATACTCCATTTGCCAGCATCAGCGAGGCTTGCCGTGACAACTGCGTAGTATTGAATTCTCCATCAAAGTCATTCAATATTGCAGGCCTTCAGATAGCCAACATTATCTGTCCGGATGCAACATTGCGCCGCCGCATCAACCGTGCCATCAACATCAACGAGGTTTGTGACGTAAACCCATTCGGTGTCATCGCTCTCCAGGCAGCTTACAATGAGGGAGAAGAATGGTTGGATGAATTGAACCAATATCTCTACGAGAACTATCAGGCAGTAAAGGAATTCTTCAATACCGAATTGCCACAAGTTCGCGTTACCCGCTTGGAAGGCACCTACCTGGTATGGCTCGATATCCTGCCATTCGAACTGTCAAGCGACGAGGCTTATGAGAAGCTGATGAATGATGGCAAGGTATTCGTCAACAGTGGTACGATGTATGGCAGAAAGGCTGGCCAGGGCTACCTGCGCCTCAACATCGCCTGTCCTCGCAAGACCCTGATGCAGGGATTGATTCGCATCGCACGCGTTCTCAGCCAGTATATGGATGAAGAAGATTTAAGCGGATGCCCTGCATAAAAGAGAGAAGAAAGAGAAAAGATTTCTAAATAAAATGTTTAAAACAAGATAAGATGGAAAATGAAGTTTTGAAAGCCATTAAGGAGAGAAGAAGTATTCGTCGCTTTAAGGCAGATCAGATTACCGACGAAGAGTTGAAGACGGTATTGGAAGCCGGCACATGGGCAGCAACAGGTCATGGAACCCAGGAGCCTTTCATCATTGCCGTTCAGAATCCTGAGATTTGCGCCCAGCTTCGCAAGATGAACGCAGACATCATGGGTGTAGAGAGCGATCCTTACTACGGAGCGCCAACCATCGTCATCGTCCTGGCTCCAGAAAGTAATGTGAACGGAGTAAAAGACGGCAGCCTCATCTTGGGCAATATGATGCTTGCAGCCCACTCTATCGGCCTTGCATCTTGCTGGATCAACCGTGAAGACGGTATGTTTGCTTCAGAAGAAGGCAAGAAGTTGATGAAGGACTGGAATCTGCCAGAGGGATTGATGGGCGTCGGAGCCCTGGCATTGGGTTATGCTTCTGCACATCCTCACACCGTGAAGCCTCGCAAGGAGGATTACTACCGCATTATTAAATAAGACAAGCAAAAGACAAGACAAGCATGGAATGAAACAAATGGAATTCTATGCAGCACAACAAAAAAGGTCTCATGATTTTCAAAACCATGAGACCTTTTATTTATATATAAGATACTATATATTATATAATGTAATCCTTTTATATATTATAATTCAACCTTTGCCAGAACCTTACCGGTGGCACCAGAAAGACTCGCCACGAAGGCTCCAGCCTTATCGCCTGCCTGCTTCAGGAAAGCCTCATCATTCATCAGAGAACTCATCAAACCTGAGAAATCCTCATAGGTATTGATTTCAAAACCGCCACCCGATTTCAGCAAGCCCTGAGCCTCCTGGAACTTTTTATTGTTTGGACCGAAGATTACCGGCATATTCCATACGGCAGCCTCCAGGGTATTATGAATACCCACACCAAAACCACCGCCGATATAAGCCACATCGCCATAGTTATACATGCTGCTCAGCAATCCGAAGCAATCGATAATCAGCACATCAGCCTTGGCTGCCTCCTCAGGAGTAGTCTGCGTATAGCGCACCACCTTCTTATTCTTCAGCAAGGAGAGAATCAGTTTCAGATGCTCCTCGGCAATCACATGAGGTGCAATCAGCAGTCGCCAGTCCTTATGCTCATTGAAGAAACGGATAAAGATTTCCTCATCTGGAGGCCATGAACTACCTGCCACGAAGACCTTATAGTCTGGATAAGATGCTTTCTCAGAAGACGCAGCAGAATCAGAACCAACCACCCCACTTCTGAAAGCTTCGCAGATAGGCAAGTGCTTTGCCGCCTGCTTAATCTGGAGCACACGGTCGAAACGGGTATCTCCTACCACATCCACATCAGTGATTCCGATGCTTTCAAGCAATCGCTTGCTTTCCTCATTCTGAACAAAGAAACGGGTAAAGCACTTCAACACACCAGCATAACTCCTGCCATACCACTTGAAGAACACCTGATCCTCACGGAAAATACTGCTCACACTATAGGTAGGAATATTGCGATGCTTCAGGATATGAAGGAAATTAGACCAGAACTCATACTTGATGAAGAAAGCCATCACAGGACGTACAAGGCAGAGGAAACGGATGGCATTCAGACGGGTATCTACTGGCATATAACAGATGATGTCTGCACCCTCATAGTTCTTGCGCACCTCATAACCTGAAGGAGAATAGAAGGTAAGCAAAATCTTATACTGCGGATATTCCTTGCGGATGCGTTCCATCAAAGGACGTCCCTGTTCAAACTCGCCGAGCGAAGCCGCATGAAACCAAATGTACTTAGCTGTAGGATCCACCTTCTGCTTCAATATCTTGAAAGCCTCACGTTCGCCATGCCACATCTTGCGCACCTTTTCATTAAACAAGCTGGCTATGGCTATGCCCCAAAGGACGAAATAGATTACGATATTATAGATCATGATATTTCTTTATATTGGTTACTATCTATAAATACGTGAACTCTCTGAGGAAAATGCCGCCACATGTGCAGAACATATTTCCCCAGAGAGATATTTATATCTGTGAATTAACCCAAAACTTCGATAGCCTTGCGAAGACGACGCAATGTCTCCTCCTTACCGAGGAAGGCAGAGATGTCGAACATTCCAGGGCCCTTACCCTCACCAACAAGAGTCAGGCGGAAAGCGTTCATCACATCACCGAGCTTATAGCCCTTGTCCTCTACCCATTTCATCACGATAGGCTCCTGACCCTCGATTGAGAAGTCCTCAATACCCTCGAGTACCTCAGCGAGTTCGGTCATCTGCTGTGCAGAATACTCCTTCCAGCGCTTCTTGGCTGTCTTTGCATCATACTCTGTAGGAGGAATGAAGAAGAATGAGCACAATGGCCACAACTCATAGACGAAGTTCACACGGTCCTTCATCATGTGTACCACCTGCTTTACGCGGTCCAAAGTCTCCTCTACACCATTGTTTGCCACAATAGGTGCAAAGAGATTGGCAATCTCATCATCACTCTTCATGAGGATATACTCATGGTTGAACCAGATGCCCTTCTTGAAGTCAAACTTGGCACCAGCCTTAGAGCAACGGGAGATATCGAATGCCTTCACCAACTCATCGAGAGAGAAGATTTCCTGCTCTGTACCTGGATTCCAGCCTAGGAGCGCCAGGAAGTTGACTACAGCCTCTGGGAAGTAGCCACTCTCACGATAACCGGAAGAAACCTCACCCGTCTTAGGATCATGCCACTCCAATGGGAATACAGGGAAACCAAGGCGATCGCCATCACGCTTAGAGAGTTTACCCTTACCCTCTGGCTTGAGGAGCAAAGGCAGGTGGGCGAAGCGAGGCATGGTATCCTCCCAACCGAAAGCCTGATAAAGGAGGACGTGCAATGGAGCACTAGGCAACCACTCCTCACCACGAATCACGTGAGAGATTTCCATCAAGTGGTCGTCCACGATATTTGCCAGGTGATAAGTAGGCAATTCATCAGCACTCTTATAAAGCACCTTGTCATCCAGGATATCGCTCATCACCTTCACGTCTCCACGAATCATATCGTTCACGTGAATCTCCTGACCCGGTTCAATCTTGAAGCGTACAGTATATTGCTTACCGTCAGCAATGAGCTGATCTACCTCCTCCTTGGAAAGGGTAAGAGAGTTGCGCATCTGCATACGGGTATGAGCATCATACTGGAAGTTCTGAATCTCGGCACGCTTTGCCTCCAACTCCTCTGGAGTATCAAAAGCGATGTAAGCCTTACCGTTGTCCAGGAGCTGCTGCACATACTTCTTATAGATGTCGCGACGTTCACTCTGGCGATAAGGACCATGCTCACCACCGAAGCTTACACCCTCGTCAAACTGGATGCCGAGCCATTTGAAAGATTCCAGGATATACTCCTCAGCTCCAGGAACGAAACGATGAGAGTCTGTATCCTCAATTCTGAACACAAGCTCGCCACCATGCTGGCGAGCAAACAAATAATTATAGAGGGCGGTACGAACACCACCAATGTGCAATGCACCTGTAGGACTTGGGGCGAAACGCACCCTTACTTTTCTATCTGTCATGTCTTATTTTATAGCTTATTTCAAATTTTTCTGCAAATTTACATCTTTTTTTGCGATTATAATAGTTTTTTTTCGTATTTTCGCACTGTAAATAGAATAATTAGACGAAAATGAGCATATTCAACAACCCAGAACACAATTATTGGCGTAATTTTGCCACAAAAGCAGTTCTTATCTGCGTAACCGTTGCCATCATTGTTTGGTTCTTGCCACACAATGAAGGACGACAGTATCGGTATGATGTAGGAAAGCCTTGGATGTACGGTTCCGTCATCGCAAAATTTGATTTTCCTATTTACAAGACAGATGAATCTATCAAGCATGAGCAAGACTCTTTGCTGAAACAGTTCCTGCCTTATTATACCGTCAATCCTAATACGGAAAATGTACAGGTGCACCGGTTCCGACACGACTTCAGCCAGGGCATTCCCGGACTGCCTAAAGAGTATGTTGAGCTCATAGCCCAGCAGCTGCACAAAATCTATCAAACCGGAATCATCAATACCCCGGAATATAACCGTATCTATAAAGACTCCACGAGCATGATTCGCATCATCAGCGGAAAGAATGTCCGTAGCGTCCCTATCGGCAGTTTCTATTCTACCATTGCTGCCTACGAGCGAATATTCTTCGACGAAAGGATAGCCGCCCAGCGCCAGATTCTGTCACGCTGCAACCTTAATAATTATATCGAGGCAAACCTCATTTACGACAAAGAACGAAGTGAAACCGAGAAGAATGATATGCTCAGCAGTATTCCGCTCGCCAGTGGCATGGTGATGAGCGGTCAGAAAATCATAGACCGTGGTGAAGTGATTACCGACAATACCTACCGTGTGCTTTGTTCTTTTGACAAAGAGATGAAGCGCCGCAGTTCTACAGCAGACGAAATCACGACAACCATCATCGGTCAGATTCTTTTCGTCTTCATCCTGGTCATCATGTTCACCAGCTACCTCAGCCTGTTCCGGAAAGACTATTTCGACAAGCCCCGCAGTATCACCATGCTCTATGCGATGATAACACTGTTCCCTATTTTTGTTTCACTCATCATGAGTCATAACTTCTTCAGCGTTTATATCATCCCATTTGCCATGACACCGATATTCGTGCGCGTCTTCATGGATTCGCGTACGGCATTCATCACCCATGTCACGATGATACTTATCTGTGCGGCAGCCGTAAAATACCAGTACGAGTTTATCATCGTACAGTTGGCTTCCGGTCTGGTTGCCATCTATACGTTACGCGAACTGTCCAAGCGTTCCCAGATATTCATCACAGCCTTGCTGGTTGCCCTTGCCAGTGGCGTGGTATACTTTGCACTTCAGCTGATGCAGGATAATCAGGTGTTCAATATCGATCGCAATATGTACACCTATTTTACCATCAACGGTATTTTCCTCCTGTTGTCTTACCCGCTGATGTATATCATCGAAAAGATGTTCGGATTCACCTCCAACGTGACGCTCTTCGAGTTGTCAAACACCAACAAGGGACTGCTCCGCAATCTGAGTGAGATAGCACCGGGTACCTTCCAGCATTCCATCACCGTAGGTAACCTGGCTGCAGAAATCGCCAACCGCATCGAGGCAAACAGCCTGCTGGTACGTACAGGAGCCCTCTATCACGATATCGGAAAAATGACCAACCCGGTTTTCTTTACCGAAAATCAGGCTGGCGTAAATCCACACGACCAGCTGAGTGACCTGGAAAGTGCACAAATCATCATCAATCACGTATACGAAGGCTTGAAGATGGCAGAGAAGGTTAGCTTACCGGGCATCATCAAAGACTTCATTACTACGCATCATGGCACGGGAATCACCAAATTCTTCTATGTCAACTATTGCAATGCCCATCCTACAGAGGTGGTTGATAAATCCCTGTTCCAGTATCCGGGTCCTAACCCTTTCACCCGTGAACAGGCGATATTGATGATGGCAGATACTGTAGAAGCTGCCTCCCGTTCAATGAATGAATATACCGAGGAAAGCATCAGCAACCTGGTGAACAAGTTGATTGATGGTCAGGTAGCTGATGGTTTCTTCAAGGAATGTCCGATTACATTCCGTGATATAGCCCTTGCCAAACAGGTTCTTATCGAACGTTTGAAGGCAATTTACCACACTCGCATCTCCTATCCTCATTTAAATGGAGATGCCAAGAGTGCAACAACAGCCAAGGCATAGAAAACGCCACGTAAGGCTATCCCCCCAAAATGGCAACTATGAGCCCATTATTTTGCACACAAATTAACTTCTGTGCAGATTAATGGGCTTTTTGCGTTAATATACTTTAAATAAACACGCTAAACGACAGTAAAATAGAACATTCTTGTTACCTTTGCGGACGTTTTTATTTAAAATAATTAAAATGAAGAAACTAAAATTAGTTAGTCTTGCCATTGCGATGGCTTCAGCAACCCCTTCTTTTGCAGGTGGTTTGCTCACTAACACCAATCAACATGTAGCATTCAACAGAATGATGAGCCGTGAGGCTTCTATTGGTATCGACGGTGTTTATTACAATCCAGCAGGAGTTGTATTCATGGGTGAAGGAAAGCATCTTGCCATCAACTGGCAGTTGGCTTACCAGACACGTAGCATTGAGAATGATTATGCATTGTTCACCAATAATGTGAACAATCCTACTACTCCACGAGAATTCAAGGGCAAGGCTTTTGCACCTGTTATCCCTTCTTTCCAGTATGCTTATAATAAAGGTAGATGGTCACTCCAGGCTAGCTTCGCCCTCACCGGTGGTGGCGGTAAGTGTACTTTTGATAATGGATTGGGCTCTTTCGAGAAGATTGTTGCTGAGACTGCTATTGCAGCTTGCCAGCTGGCTGGTGCCGTAGACCAGGTTGCTTCACAATATGGCGTACCTGCAGTTTTCTCTAGCGATAAGTATTTTGGAAAGGAAGGCAAGTATAGCTACAATAGTTATATGCACGGTCGTCAGTACTACTATGGTCTCTCTTTAGGTGCAGCCTACAAGATAAACGAGCACCTCAGTGCATACGCTGGTGTACGTGGCGTCTATGCTTCAACAAACTACTATGGATATGTAGAAGATATCAAGGTAGGCAATATGCCTCTCTATATGGTACTCGACCCTACCAAGGAAAAGGCTGCCAACATTGAGTTGAGCTGTGACCAGAGCGGTTTGGGATTCACTCCTATGCTCGGCATCGACTTCAAGACTGGCAGATGGAACTTTGCTGCCAAATATGAATTCAAGACCCGCATTCGTTTGAAGAATAAGTCAGTAAACCAGACACCAAGTATTGGTAACCTTCCAGACAACCTCCGCAATGCCTATATCACTGGTGGTGTGCCTGAACAGGCTGCAGATGCCATTCTGTCTAATCCTGTTATTAAGGGAGCAATGGGACAGCTGAAGACTCAGTTTGATTCAAAGCTTGAGGGAGCTATTGGCGAATACGAAGATGGCAAGAAGATTGCTGGTGATATTCCTGCTTACCTTGCAGTAGGTGTTGGCTATAGCCCGGTAGATGCTGTTCGAGTAAACGTTGGTTTCCACTGGTTCGATGACAAGCACGCTACATCTTACAACAACCGACAGGAGAAGTTAAAGCGTGGTACATTGGAGTACAACGCAGGTGTCGAGGTAGACGTAAACAAGAAGATTACCTTGAGTACTGGTTGGCAGAATACCAACTATGGTTTACCTGATGAGAACCTTGACACACCAACTTCAAAAAGATACATGGACGACAAATCATTCGTTGTCAGCTCCAACTCTGCTGCCATCGGTGGTGTCTACCACATCAATAAGAAGATGGATTTGAACGTGGCTTATTTCCATACCTTCTATCAGCACAAGAAGACTTCAGAGAATGTCCAGCTCACAGCCCAGAAGAGCTTCAACTACAACTCTGACTATACTCGTAACAACAATGTGTTTGCAGTTGGTCTCGACATCAATTTCTAAATGAAGTGAAGAATGAAGAGTGAAGAATTCTATAGCTTTAGCGCTTACGATATAAAACATAACTACATACAAAGAAAGAGGGTGTGCCATAAGTCCATGACACATCCTCTTTCATTGTATATTATGGCATTTGAATTCTTCACTCTTCGTTCTTCACTCTTCACTTACAAAGGATCTACATCATAGTAGATTTGCAAAGCTCCATATCTCGGATCTTTCAGCATCATGTTCTGGGCATATTTCAAGTATTCCCTTACCTTCATCTGGTCGATTCCATTCTCCAACTTGATGACTAACTTGCGGATATTCATGGTCTTTACCCTTGATACGGCAGGCTTATCCGGACCTAGCACACGCTCACCAAACCATCCTCTTAAGGTTTTGCCCAGTTCAAAACTAGCCTGCTGACATATCTTTTCATGCTTATGTTTCAGGAACACGTTGATAAGATGGAAGAAAGGCGGATAATGAAACATCTTTCTCTCTTCCAGGATTTCCTTGAACAATCCCTCGTAATCATTATGCACCACCTGTCCGATAACTGGCAAGGTAGGATTCTTGGTTTGCAGGATTACCAGTCCCCTCTTCCCCTTTCTTCCTGCTCTTCCACTCACCTGTGCCATCATCATAAAAGCATGCTCATAAGCACGGAAATCAGGATAGCTGAGCATCGAATCAGCATTCAGGATACCCACCACACTCACTTTATCGAAATCCAAGCCCTTCGAAATCATCTGCGTACCTATCAGAAGATTCGTCTTTCCCGAAGAGAAATCGGAGATCAGTCGCTCATAGGCATTTCGGGTACGGGTTGTATCTAAGTCCATTCGGGCGATACGGGCTTCGGGAAAGATCTCGGAAATCTGGTCTTCGATGCGTTCCGTTCCTATTCCCCTGCCCATCAACTCGGTACTGCCACAGTTCGGACATTCCGTTGGTACAGGATAGGTATAGCCGCAATAATGACAGGTCAGGAGATTGATACTCTTATGCAACGTAAGCGATACATCACAGTTCTTGCATTTTGGTACCCATCCGCACACCTTGCATTCTATCATCGGAGCAAATCCTCTTCGGTTTTGGAAGAGGATGGCTTGCTCTCCATTCTTCAATGCCTGTCTTACTGCCGCCAGAAGTTGAGGAGAATAAGCTCCTGTCATCATCTTGCGATGGCGCAGATCTTTCACATCCACCACCTGTATCTCTGGCAGTTGGATGTCCTTATATCTTGTTTTCAGTTCTACCAGTCCGTATTTCCCCTGCTGCGCATTATAATAGCTCTCCATGGAAGGGGTAGCTGTTCCCAGCAGAACCTTGGCGTCAGCATACATATTAGCCAGCATGATGGCTGCACTGCGGGCATGATAGCGTGGAGCTGGATCCTGCTGCTTGAAGGATGTCTCGTGCTCTTCATCTATGATGACAAGTCCCAGCCTTTGGAAAGGCAGGAAGACGGCACTTCTCGCTCCCAATATCACGTCATAAGGCTGGTCAGACAACTGCTTTTGCCAGATTTCCACACGTTCAGCATCACTGTATTTCGAGTGATAGATACCCAGACGGTCACCGAAGACCTTGTGCAGCCGCTCCATAATCTGTACGGTTAGGGCGATTTCCGGCAACAGATAAAGCACCTGTTTGTGCTCTTCGATGGCTTTTCTGATGAGATGGATGTAGATTTCCGTCTTTCCACTGGAAGTAACACCATGCAGAAGTACCACGTTTTTCTTCATCATCTGCATCAGTATCTGATTATAGGCATCCTGCTGCGCCATGGATAAGGGTTTGATCAAATCCAGATGCGCCTCACCCGAAGTATTCAATCTGCCCACTTCCAACTCGTAAGTAAAGAGAATGCCACGGTCGATAAGCGCCTTCACGACAGCCGCCGTACAGTGGGCTTCATTCATCAGCTCTTCCTTCGTTACCTTCCTGATACCTTCCCGCGGTGTATCTCCCTCCAGACTATCCCAATGAGAAAGGGTGAGGAAGGTGGTAAGAGCCTTCGACTGCTTCAACGCACGCTGCACCATACTGAGAGCCACATGGAGCGCCTGCTCATTCCGGAATCCACTTGCCAGCTCCACATAGAGTTCCATCTTGGGCTTGAATTTCTCGGTAGATTTCATTCCCGAAGGCATGGCAGCATTATATACATCTCCCAGGGAAGACATATAGTAACTGCTGATCCATTGCCAGAGCCGGTATTGCTGCGGCAGAAGAGAAGGACATTCATCCAGCACCGCATCTATCGGCTTGCAGTCGAAGTTGGGCTTCTCGGAATGAACATCCGCAACCATGGCAATATACTTCTTGCTTTTGCCTAATGGCACCAGCACTCGCATACCGGGCACGACCTTTTCTTCCATCCCTGCAGGGATAGAATAAGTAAAGGTTCCGTCGAGCGGAAGGGGTAATATCACATCTACGTATCTCATATCTTATCTTCTGAAACGATGGGATGCTCCACTTAGGAACATTCGTTTTGCAAAGTTAGCAAAAAAAAAGCAGATATCCATCATTGGATACCTGCTTTTATATATTTTAAGCACAAGAACTATTAGAACCAATAGCCCAAGGCAATTTGCCAACAATTGCTACGACTTCTCGCCTTGGCTATAGACTCCAAAACCTTGCCATAAGAGATGTCGGCTGTCTTTCCACAAGCGATATTGTAATTGGCTGACACCTGAAGATGCTTCAACAATGTGGCACCCAAACCTACGTTAATGCTGAAGTTGGAGTTCTTGAAACTGAAAAAGTTATGGTCTTCCTGACCATTAGAAAAACTTGTGTTATAATTCTTATGACCGATATTGAAGCCCCACTGTGGACCTGCAAAAAAGAACATGTTAGCCATACTTCCCAAGCCTACCGCATAACGCAAGTTTACAGGAACATTAATAGACTGCTGCTTTACTTTTGCAACACCTGATGACTTTTGATATACCACGTCTACAGAAGGTGATAGTAAAAAACTTCCATCAGTTGTTTTGTCCACGTACATAACTTCCGTGTACTCATACTTTACATCAGCACTCTTTTGGTCATAAAGAGCTGCTGCATCCACACTAAATCCCAAAGGCAAAGAAATCTTCACCATAGGACCAATAAAGAAACCAGTCTTGTTGGAGGCATCAAAAATGTCTTTAGTGAATGTCATGTTGGTAACATTCAAGCCACCCTTCAAACCGAACTTGATCTGGGCATTGGCATTTGCGGCAAACAGCATGGCTGCCACCAGGAATACAATTGATAAAACTTTTTTCATATTCTCTTTTTTATTTATTCTGTTAATAAAAAATATTCTTATCCTCATTTTTAATGGCGTTCACGACGAACCGTTACACGTGCAGAACCATTGGAAGAAGAGGAACTACTCTTCGGACGGCGAGTCTTGACAGAAGCAGACTTGGAAGCTCTCACAGAAGAACTGCCACCAGCTCTACGGTTCTTCACCTTAGCCTTTCCCTTCACAGCATTGGCTGCATTGGCAATGCTGTCGAGTGAATCCTTCTTAGCTTGATTGCCCCATACATTCTTTTCGAAAGCAGCCAATTCTGCTTCTATGCGCTTCTGTTCCTTTGTCATTGCAGAATCATTAGGACAGTATTGCGCCAAAGTCTTACCCAACATATTATTGGTCTTGTAGATTTTTCCCTTATATTGGGTACGTACAAAATAATCATCCACACTCATCACAGCAGCATTGTTCAGATTACTGGTCATCATCTGCTGCTTGGCAAGGAAAGGAGCCAGATCATCATATTTCACCCAGAAGAGAGGATACTTGGTACCACCATCTCCGAAGTCGTCATCACGTGTCATGATAGGACAAAGTGCCAGCACCTTGGTATGGAAAGTAGCCGAGCGCTGGTCGTAATAGGTAGACTCCTTGATATAATAGGCTTTCACCTCACTGGAAGGAATGTCACTGTTATCCAACTTGATTCTACCGTTATTCTGCTTTTCATAATAGATATGGTAGTTGTCCAGGAAAGCCAACGGCTGCACACGGTCGGCAGCAGCAAAACTCTCGTTTCCATCCATACGATACTGATAGACGTTAATCTTGCCCGTCATCATCAGTCTGAATATTGATGTAAAGAGATTCATCTGGTTGCCAATTGGCTCTACCGGATAATACAATCCTGCATTGGCATCCTCATTGAGATCCAACTCACGGTAGATATCTCTTCTCCATACCACATCCTCATCCATTGGGGCTGCAGTAGGAAAGGAAATCTGCGCACGGGTAGTCATGTTGTTGGCATTAGACTGCTGAGCCTTCTGCTGTGCCTGCTGTCTGCGAGCCTGAGGCTGAGCTATAATACCCTGCGTCATTCCCAAGAGCATGATTATGAATAATATCTTTTTCATTACTTTATACTTTGAAAATTGAACTTACTTCACGATTACTTCCATCGCAGCCGGCAGTTTTCGGGTAATTCCGTCAGGACCTACAGCCTTGATATGCGAGATATAGAAGCGTCGGTTTCTTGACAGTTTTCTGAACTCTTCGCGCTGTCGTTCTGAGAAATTGGAACCCGCCGAAGCCAAAGGTATGGCATTGCCCATATTATCGAAGAATACGGTTTCGAAGCCCAGCACCTTAAACGGAATATCAAGGAGTCCGTCATCTATGGCTGCATGAATGCCTGGAGCACCCATCAGAGCACCTTTCGATAGAGCACCACCTCTAAATCTATCTGTACCCATCGCAATATAAGCTGTTGGGTCAGGAAGTTTTCTTACATGGAATACGAATGGAGGCAGACTTCTCACCTGTCCCTTATCGCGGGCTGTCACATGGATGGTAACATCCTTACCCACCGCTGAAGGTGTAGCCACGAAATGACCATTGCCCTTAGCTACGAAAGAACCGCCTGTCATGGAAGCAGAGATAGCATTTGCCGGAACACCAGGAACGCTGATGCTGATAGGATTGGCATAGCCTGCATAGAGCACATTCATCAGGTCGGCAGCAACGGTAGCTGTATTAGGAACAGGCAATACGGTGTATTTCTGAACGAAATTGCGTCGCATCATCTCGCCATTCTTGCCTCTCATCAGAATGTAACCGCCAAACTGATGCTCACCTACACCACCTGCCACAAAACTGTATCTGCCATTCTCGGCATTCAGCCTACTACCATTCACATAGATTTCCGGGCGCTGTGTACTGTCTATTGCAGCCATCACCACATGCGAATTGAAACGTTCACCGGCATAGAGGGTTGTTTTCTCTGGAATAACGAATGCATCGAGTTCATTCACATTCAGTTCTACCAGATCTATATTTTTCTTCTCCTCATCCGATTTCTTCCCATCATCGGCAAGACTTTTCTTGATTTTCTCGACAATAGACTTGCCTTTGACACCGAATTCCTCATCTGTAGGAGTATTCAGCGCCAACATAGCCATCAGGATGACATACATCAGGTTAATCATCTTCTGGCGAGGCGAAACCGGTCTTTTCTTGATTGCCATGGATATAAATTTGCTTGATTCTATTTATTTTCTTCGTCTTTACTCTTCACTTGTTACATGAGGAGCCGCCACACGCATATTGATGGTCATGGCATCAATCATACGGGTATAAATCTTGTTCAACTGTTCTATCTGCTTTGCCATCATCTTGGTCTGCTCATTGATCTGGTCAATGGTACCAATCTGCTGGCTGGCACTCTTCAGCTGCATCTCGTATACTCTGCTGATACCTGTCAAGGTACGGTTCAGATTCTCCATCTCCTCGCTGTCACGAGTCAGTCGACTACTCTGTTCGTTTACCTTACTCAAGGTTTCTACCAGGCTCTTCAACTGTTCTACGTAGCTGTTCTGAACTTCCACCACCTCAGGATTAAGTGGAGTCAGTTCTGGCGCAGCAGTCATTACAGGAGAGACTGGAGAGACAGGAGAAGCAACCTGAGGTTGAATGGTTTCAGAACGATTCTTGGCAGTCATCATTTCTTCAGCCGACACCTTTCCTTCCAGATACTCCTCTGTAGCATGGGTAGGCAAGTCTCTACCTTCGGCAGTCTTGTCGAAAGGACGGTCGAAAGCAGAAAGGAAGAACACGAAAATCTCGGTTCCCATACCTAAGAAAAGCATGAAATTGGCACCAGGAAGATGGGTCAACTTAAAGAGGGTACCAGCGATTACGATAGAGGCACCCCAACTGTAAGCATAGTTAAGGAATGTCTGACCCGGCACACTATCCATCCACTTCTGCAAGCGGTATACGATATTGAATTTGCTATAATAGCTCATATTATTTATCTCCTATTCTTATTCTTCAATGGTTTCTGTTTTCCGCTTGCCGTAGTAGCAAGACTTCTCACACAACGGAATCCGATGTATGAGCGAGGCTGATTCTGGTACTCGAAAGTGCGCCATGCCGAACGGATAAACGACTCAGGGTCTTTCCAGGAACCACCTCTTACACTCTTCTTCTTCAAACGGTAAGGATCTTCTATGGCAGCATTATACTGTAAAGTTGGGTTAAAATCGCTCATTGCGTCAACACCCGCCTCTGTATAAACGGTACTTGTCCACTCTGCCACATTACCAGCCATATCGTAAAGTCCATTAGAATTTGGCGAATAGATAGCCACCTTGCTGGTTATCAGGTTGCCGTCTTTGGTATAGTTGCCCCTGTCTGGTTTGAAATTGGCGTAAAAACAGCCATCCCCATTCTTCACATCCGCATTGTCCCAAGGAAATTCATTCTGGTTCTTGCCTCTTGCAGCATATTCCCATTCAGCCTCGGTTGGCAGACGGTAACGCTGCACATATCTTGCTTCAGGACCTAAGCCCTTCAACAGATAGTCTGTTCTCCAGGCGCAGAAGGCATTTGCCTGTTCCCAGGTAACACCTACTACCGGATAGTCATTATACGCAGGATTGCTGAAATAACTTCTCAGATAGGTTTCATTCTCTGCATTTCTGAAGTCGTTTACCCAACAGGTAGTGTCAGGATAAACATTCACGATATAGGTATTCAGGAAATCCCATGGTCCTGAAAGCGGACGGTTGATAGTCTCACGCACCACTCTACCCTCATCATCGTAATAAGCGGTATCTTTCGAAATCATCACCACCTCGTCCGGATTTATCTTCACATCGGTATTTAAAGTACGTTCCTGCGGATTCAGACGGAACTTACGCTGAGCCGCAGCTGTATAATCATAGATTTCGTATTTATAGTTGAGCTGACGCCAGTCGATGAGTTTTTCTCCTGTAACCGGATTGGTTTCATACAAACTTTCAAAAGCTCTCTGCTCATCCTCATTAGGTTTCTTAGGAAGCGCTTTCTTCCAGTTTACATGAGGCGTAACCGGATCGCCATTCTTATCTTCAGTAATCATGTAAGTCTCGTCGCCTCCATAAGCAGGATCAGCCAGACGTGTACGAAGGATAGAATCACGCACATAAGCCACAAACTGCTTATATTCTGAATTGGTGATTTCGGTATCATCCATCCAGAATCCATCCACCGACACATCCTTGCGTGGTGTTTTCATTCCCCAGAGTGAGTCTTGGGTCTCCATTCCCATTTTCAGGAAGCCACGGTTTATCTTTACCATACCATAAGGGGCTGGCTCTACAAAGCTTCTACCGCTCACGCCAACCACCTCGCCACCTCTGCCTGCAACAGAAGCTTGCTTGGCACCGAAGCAGCCGCTCAAGGTGAGCAATATAGCGAATGCACTAAGGAGCAATATACTTTTCTTCATTGTTTTATGATTCTACTATGTTCTTATTTCTATTTACATTATAATATTCTGACGCTCTGATGGCGGTTTCTGCCTTTCTTGGTCAGGTTGATATCGGTCTGATACCCTACAAAGAGTTCATGACTGCCATTTCCGGCACTGAGTTTGGAGGTGTATGCCTCGTAACTGTAACCAAGCACTACCCCATGAAAACTACCGCCTACCAGCACGGTTACCGATCTGTCCGGACTGTAGGTCACACCACCATACAACATCCGTTTCTCATATTGGTAAACTAACCTTCCTGTCAGGTCGCCTCGCCATGTAGTACCATCTGTTGTAACAAGAACAGACGGCTTTATTGTTAAGAACGGATTTCTCAGTCGAATATTGTATCCACCAGTCAAATAATATGTGGCATCTATTTTCAATTCGTTGGTCTCACCTAGATTAATCGTAGGCGATGTAAGATGCTGGGCAGAAAGTCCTACATACCAAGCCTTATGCTGGTAATACAGACCCAGACTCAAATCCATACCGCTTCCATTTACGTCTGAAGTAGAAAAGGCTGGGTCACCACTTTCTCCCAAATCCACCTTGCTACCATCAAACTTCTCACTCAGCATACCACCTTGTACACCCACGCTCAGCGTTCCACCCAGGAGTTTATTCTGCAAAGCATACTGTAAAGCCAGCCGCTGATGAGTAAAAAGACCAATCTGGTCATTCTGTAACGACAAGCCTACTCCATGCCTGTGATTGAACAGGAAGAAAGGCATGTCAGCCGCCACCTGAAAGGTACGGGGGTTATGTTCGAATCCAGCCATATCAAGTGCGTAGGCCGCCGTAACATTGAGTTTCGACTGCTTACCCACAGCAGCAGGATTGAATGATGGTTCCATGTCAAAGTAATGACTATAGGAAGGATCATACTGTGCCCTCATTTCGAGCACCCCCACTAGCAGAATCCATATAATGATAAATCTTTTCAACACAATAAGATAACGGAATTTCTTACACATTATTATATATAAGCAAGAAACAAAAGATGAAAAAGGCTACCCTCTTATCAGAGAGCAGCCCTATCATCGAGATTAGTACTCGTCATCATTCCAGAGGAATATTAGGGCTGAATACCAGGCACTTATAGTCTTCCAACTTTTATAGTGAACATTTTATTAAGGAGTAAAAGTCGCTAAAAGGCTTTTCTAAACCTATCTTGCAACTCCTTGATTCGCTCTAAAAGTTTTTCGAAAGATAAAGTCTGACCATAGATAAAGTGGTTACACATCTCTGCATAATCACCCTCCCAATCCTTCATTAACTCTTGCCTAGGAACAAAATCAATCTCGCTCGGCATCAACTTAGAATAATCTACATACCCTACAGCATAGTATATGGAACGATGCTTAACAATACGATCATACAAGTCCATATCCTGCAGGGCTTGTTTGCCAAATTCTGTATCCATCAAGCGTTCAAGATCATAAAGATGTCTAGACATTCGGACATAACGAGGAGTCTGTTTCTGAAACTCCTCACATAGCAAGAATGCCTTCTCCAGGAATGTTCGTGTTGGCACAACTGTCCTTATAGTAGCTGTAGCCGCCTCATCTTCTCCAGGGAAAGTCTGCTCAATATATGATGAAATCAAACGGTCTTTCGTAGGCTCGTTCATAGACAAGCAACTAATCTCTATCTTTACTCTTGGCGGAATATACTCTATCGTATGACCAAGCATAGACTCATAATGAACGAGAATGACAGATGGATCCTTATCACTTGCAACAGGACTTGCCTTACCATCCTCATCAAATTCCTCTACAACATTTTCTATATAGTATCCTTCCACACCAAGTTTCTTTAGATTTTCATCCAACTCTGCAGAAACTGTATCAAGAAAATACCTACGTGCCTTCTTGCGAAGTTTTTCACGCTGATTCTTTGTCGTCTTCTCTATACCAAAGAATTCATGGTTTACAGATAAGTCTATATCCTCACTGAATCTTTCTATCAAATTCCATCCTTTACTGAGACTTGTACCTCCCTTAAAGATGAGTTGATCTGCACATGATCATTTGAAAAGAGCGTTGAGCACCACAGTTACCCACCAGTCCTTTTCAATTGCAATCTGATTAATACGAAACTTCTCTTCCGCACGTTGCAACATTGCTATTCGTTCATCTATTGTGTGATTTAACCAAAGTGTCATAATGCTCGTTTTTATCTATAATATCAGTTATCAGCTTTCTCATCCATACTGGCATGAGAGTAAGATCTTGTACAAACAAGTCTTTATGTTCCTCTTCATTGACCAATTTTCTAATGGTAGAGAGTTCGTGATTACCTACATTCTTTTGTCCTAATGTTCTAAGAGCTTGTACAAGAAGCGCTGCCAACACTGTCTGAAAAGCAAAGTTCTTAGGAACACTTCTCTTCAACTCTATAGTCCGATTACCAAGAGTCAAGACTCTTCCACTGCCCGATGTCAGATAAGTATATTTTGTCGGCACCTGTGTTGAGAGTCCAAGTTTGTTGAGCGCTGTAACTCCTGAAGGTTGTATTTGTACCTTATCTCGCTGGGCTATAGCCATCACCATTTCATCTATTGATGGATAGACTATCCCAAATCGGGTATTCTTAGGGCGAAGATAAACCCCATTAGCTAATCGAACTATATTTCCCTTTTTTTCTTCTACAGAAAGTGCACGACTTACCACCTTCTCATTATCATTGATGTCCGAGAAGTCTGAGATGAAGAGAATCTGCCCTTCACTTGTCTCGTATATACGGTTTGCTATTTCTGCCATATCGTTTCCTTTCTTTAATGGTGCAAAAATACAAAAAATCAGCGATATGCGTAACATACCACTGATTATATTAACTTTTTTTATGTAGAAAACTTTGCAAATATTTTCCACAATCATTTTTCTTATCCACTCTTAGCTGTCTGGGGTACTCACGTCTCTTGCGTTGTAGTTCTTCCTTGTGACTGGCATAATATCGACGTTGATACTCTTTTTTCGTGGCAGTTTTTCACTCTTTAGGAGACATACAGGCAAATTCTCCGAATGAATCTGGATACTGCTTGATTATTGCAGTAAAGACTGCGGACAAGACCTGCACGACAATGGAGTTTCCGGCTCGCCAATATAGAGAATAGTCAGAAGTCTTACGATGACGACCATTTATAAACATAAGTTTCACTATTTGTTCTTTTGTGTAACCTTCTTTACCTCAAATCCGCAACCTATAGGGTTTAGTGGGATTTTGCTTGCAAAGCGACAAAATTCATTTTATTGTACATATTTCTTGCACAACAGAAATGTCGCAGACACAAAATCCCCTTACCCCATAAAGC
>OJKP01000595.1_pt1 | contig 26224 bp, 22 predicted proteins | sample 1596521 | NCBI WGS metagenome assembly OJKP01 (sample SAMEA4350130, study PRJEB24818) | metagenome | biome: human; feature: gut; material: faeces | place: Denmark | collected 2013-09
TGTTGGCACTTAACGGCACAAAAGACACTCAAGTGGACTGCGCCGCCAATACAACTGTACTTGAAACTGGACTCTCCAACTGCAAGCACACTATAAAGAAGATTGATGGTGTAAACCATCTGTTCCAGCATTGCTCAACTGGCAGCATTGTGGAATATCAGCAAATAGAAGAAACTATTGCTCCAGAAGTGCTGGAGACAATAACCAAGTGGATTAACGAACTGTAATAATAATTACAAGTGGGTCGGGCGAAGTGCGCTCGACCCAAACTGTCTATACCTATTAAAAACATTTTTTCTTTTTCATGTAGCAAACCATTCCAACCCTTAGTCTAAAGGGTAAAGAAAATACCAAATAAGACATAAATTATGAAAGAAAACGAACAACAATTCACCGACATTGTTCGTCGCAACCGTAGCACCATATATACCATGTGGCACTGAACTAATGTTGACAACCACAATAGTCATGAGCATATGGTTATTAATAGAAATAGGCTTTCATCTCATTGCCATAAATGCCGATACTGGCATGTGGTTTGTGTTCTATGGTGGTGGCACAGGAGCCTTCATTGGTGTAGTTGCTGCATGGTGGATATACCGAAAGATGCAAAAGACCAATGACGAAATGATAAAGCAGATTGAGGAAATCAGCAAAGAATAAATAATCCTTTGTTTCATCATCGAAACAACAACATTCAATAGGCGACTCTCCTCCAATCCGAGAGTCGCCTTTTTTTTCTTTATCCCCATCCCTACATTTTCCCCTAAAACTTTGGAAGTTAGGAGGAAAAGTCGTAACTTTGCAGAAGAAAAGCTGCACTCGGCAAATTGAAAGCAAGTTTTCTTTGCGCTCGTTTGCATTTTCTTTGCAGAAGAAAAGCTGCACTCGGCAAATTGAAAGCAAGTTTTCTTTGCGCTCGTTTGCATTTTCTTTGCACCGAATAAGTACAACATTTATATTTTTATGATTATGAGAACAGGCGACAAAGTATTAATATCTCCAGACTTGACACATGCCAAAGACTGGACACAGGGCGAAGTGATTGAAGTTGAGAACAATCCTTTCGTAGGAATTGTCATCTCCGCAAAAACCGCAGATGGGAACATATTCTTTGGATATAAGGACTTATTTGAACCAGCAAAGGAGGCAGTATGTACGCAATAGCATTTGATATGGTTATTTCTGATTTACAGAAATACTATGGCGAGCCTTACAACAAAGCTTACTACGAAATAAAAGAACTTCTAAAGAAGAATGGTTTCGAGTGGGTGCAAGGCAGTATATACATGACGATGAATGATGATTTGGCTGCACTTGTAAAAACAGTTATGGAGCTTTCTAAAATAGAGTGGTTTAAGAAATCAGTAAGAGATCTAAGAGGATTCAAAGTTGAAAGTTGGTCGAACTTTACTGATTTGGTTAAAAACTCATAGAATAGGCGACTCTCCTCCAATCTGGGAGCCGCCTATTTTTCTTTCTCCTCATCCTTTTCAAGTATTTTTCCCTAAAACTTTGGAAGTTACGAGGAAAAGTCGTATTTTTGCATCACAAATCAGTTAAACGTTTTAAAAGGAGATGGATATGAAACGGGCAGAAGAACAACTGAAAGAATATGAGGATAGTTTGAAGGCTTATCGTGATGTCAAGAACTCTATAGATACGGCTTTGGAAAAGGGGCATGAGGAAGGTATGGCGAAAGGTATGGAAAAAGAAAAGATAGCTACAGCTCGCCGCCTCCTATCAATGGGGCTTTCTGATGAACAAGTATCAACGGCCACAGAACTTCCACAGGAGGAAATTCAGAAAATGAGGGAATGAGGAATATCCTTCTCTGCCCAGATATATTTTTCTCCCTGCCCACGCAAGATTTTTTCCGTGGGCAGGGAAAAATAAAAGTGGGTACAGGGACGGAAAAAATGAAACCAAATTCCTCGAAAATTACAGACGGACGAAGAAGCGCTTCTTTGCAACTTAACGATGCGATTCGTTAGAGCTTATAATGTGCTTTCTTTGAGGAATTAGTCTTTCAGACAACCGATAGGAACCACAAATACACCATCTTTTCTTCGATAAGCAAAATCGCCAGTTCCCGTGAGTACCATCATGAAGGAAGGCTCATTCATTTTTTCTGTATTAATTTTGCCTGCAAGAGTTAGAAGATTTGCAGCACCCTCGTTGATGAGTTTATCGCCACCTAATTTTACTTCAACAAGTCCATATTTTCCATTGCGCAGATGCACCACGGCATCACATTCCAACCCGTTTTTATCACGATAATGATACACTTCTCCATCCAAAGCGTCAGCAAAGACTCGTAAATCTCGAACACAAAGGGTTTCAAAAAAAAGTCCCATCGTATTGAGATCATTGATAAGATCTTTAGGACCTAATCCCAATACTGCCGTTCCTATAGATGGATCAATGAAGTAACGGGTATTTGCCGTACGGATAGACGTCTTAGAGCGCAGGTTAGGATTCCAGGCTTCAGAATCTTCTATGACAAATATCTTGCGCAAAGCTTCCAAATAGCTGCCTGCGGTCTTCACGCTAATTTCATTTTCATCATTTGTCATCATATCTGCCACAATCGTGCCAATTGTTGCTTGCGAACCTTGATTCCGGGCGTATGAACGCAAGAGCAATCTGGTGGTTGTAGCGTTGCGATTCACTCCATCCACACGCGAAACATCTTTTTTGATGACTGCATCTACATAATCAAAGGCTTGCTCCAAGGCAGCTTTATCTTGTAAACTACAAGCAAATGGCCATCCACCTCGACAAATGAGATACGCCAGGTCGTCTATCTTCAGTTTGTTAATAGCAACTATCTTTTCTGGTGTTTCAAATAGATTTGCCAAACTTACCTTTCCATTTGATTCACCTGACTCATAAAGACTCATAGGACGCATAGTTAGCCAACTGAATCGCCCTGTTCCTGAATGATGCATATCCTTTTCATCAGCCGGAACTGCGGAACCAGTCAAGACAAACTGTCCTACGTCATGACGATGGTCAACTTCAAATCTGATGGCATCCCAAAGTTTGGGTGCCAGTTGCCATTCATCAATAAGCCTTGGCGTTTCGCCCTCCAATAAAACAGAAGCATCTATCTCTGCCATCTGTAGATTGGTTTCCAATGAGGCAGGATTATCCATATACAGGATACTATTGACCTGCTGTTCGGCGGTGGTAGTTTTTCCACACCATTTGGGACCTTCTATCAAAATAGCTCCCTTGCTTGCCAATTTCTTTGCCAGCATTTGGTCTGCGATTCTATGTTTGTATTCCATATTTCAAATATTTGTTGATTCGCATGCAAAGATACAACTTTTTTTCAATATTTCCTCAGTTGGCTGGATTTTATTTCCTCAGTTGGCCGAATTTCGTTTCCTCAGTTGGCCGTATTTCGTTTCCTCAGTTGGCTGAATTTCGTTTCCTCAGTTGGCTGAATAATACCTCAAAGCGGAAATAGGTGAGCCCAAGATACTATGGGTATAAGTCAAAATGTCAGTCATCATGTAGATGTAATTCCACTTTATGCCATGAACAATTTGTGCAAACGTTTGCATGGTTTATTCACTTGATTTGCATCAATTGATGATACAGGCTAATCAAAAATATCGTATCTTTGCCACCGTAATAACAATACAAACCTATACGATAAAAATAGATTAACAAGCAAAAGTATATTAACATGAAGAAATTATATTTCACCCCTCCTCGCCACAATGGCACTTACTCTCGGAGCTTGTTCAAGTAGCAACGACCCTGATATTCCAGAGCCAATTCCTACCCCAACTCCAGAACCAGAGCCAGAACCTGAACAATGACGAAGGTACAGACTTGGGAGCTAAATATAGATGTAAAAGAAATCACCAACACTGCATACTTCGAAATCGAAGCAACCAGTGAAAGCAGTAAACATAAAGTAAAGGATGTTACAGCAGAATATAACAAATAGAGTTTAGTTTAGGCATACAATTTTTATTAGTTAGTTGGTTTTGTTTTAGGTTTAAAAGAGGTATTCCCAAAAAGCGTTTTCGGGCAATACCTCTTTTGCTATTTTATAAAGTCAAGATATATTGCCCAAATTGTGGTTCTCGGTTTGGGCACTCGCTGCCCGCCTCGTGATCCCTCGTTGCTCATCTCTTGTTCACCAGTTCCCCATCACGTGTTCATCGAGGGACCGCTTGAAGGGCATATCTGGAACTGTAGTTTCCTATATTTAGTTGACTACATAGTGTAAATTGACGAAAAAGGAATGAAACAAAGAACGTTTCTTGGCATAAAACTTGGTGATTACATAAAAAAAATGTAAATTTGCGGCAGAATTGCAAAAACTTTATATGGAGGATCGCATATGGATAAAATAAGATATATAAATATGTGTATTGTTGAATTCGGACGAAAGTTCGGAATGCCAGCAAGCATGTCTTTCAATTACTTAAAGGAGCATAAGGCTTTGGCATTTCTTGACGAATGTTATGCTGCAGAGCACACACTCTCATTAAATGATGCTCTTGAAGATATACAAACCATTAGCAGAAGATACGGAGGAACTATCTGATGAAACTATACCATGGTACTAATATTGATTTCTCAGAAATAGATTTCAAAAAATGTAAACCCAACAAGGACTTTGGGCGTGGATTCTATCTGACAGACATTAAGCAGCAAGCGGTAGATATGGCTATCAGACGTGCAAAATTCGAAGATAAAGGCTCCCCCATAATACAAGAATATGAATTTGACGAGAAACTTCTTTCGTCAGAAGAATTGAGTATAAAAATCTTTGACGGAATATCAAACGAATGGGCAGAATTTATTGTTGCCAATAGAAATGCAAGAGGCAAGTACACACACAATTACGATGTAGTTGTTGGTCCTATTGCTGACGATGGTGTTGTCTTTCAAATCAACTTGTTTATGATGCATTTCATAACTATTGAAGAACTTGTAAAACGATTAGAATTTAAGAAGTTAAACAGACAATATTTTTTCGGAACAGAAAAGGCAATCTCAAAACTGAAAAGATTATGAAACAAAACGACAATAAAATAGAGTTTATTATAAATTGTGATGTCGAAAAAATCGTTTCCCTTCTACAAGAAGACTATGGCATGAATATACTTGATGCTTTCGATACCATTTATAATTCCAAAATTTACAAAAAACTAACAGATACAGAGACTGGATTGTATATTCAAAGTCCGCTCTACATTTACGAATACCTCAAAGAGGAAATTGGTGAGCCCAAGATGGTTATTATTCCTACAACTTAGGCACACCCAATCTTCTCATGCATACTGAATACATACGTTCTATCTCGGGGTGCGCTCTATTTTCAATACCTGATCACAATAATCTACTACGGCAGGGCGATGCGTGATGAAGATAACGGTCTTATCATGCGAAGCCAAGATATTCTGAAGGAGTTGACGCTCGGTTTCTGGATCCAATGCACTCGTAGCCTCATCAAAAAGCATGATGCTGCGATTGCGCAACAGACTTCGGGCTATGGCAATACGCTGTGCCTGTCCTTCACTCAAACCTCCTCCCTGCTCGCTGCAAACCGTATCGAGTCCTTGTGGCAATTCCATCACAAAGTCGGCACAACTCGTATGCAAGGCTGCCTGCATCTCCTCATCAGTTGCATTCAACTTGCCTAATCTCAGATTATCACGGATGGTTCCACTCATCAGGGTATTGCCCTGAGGAACATATACGAAGTTGCAACGGTGGCGAGGCGACAGTTCTCCCTGCTTTTTCGACGAATGATAAATCTCAACTTTTCCATGCTGAGGACGGAGCAAGGCCAAAAGCAGACGGATAAGCGTAGTTTTTCCTGCACCCGTTTCTCCCAAAATAGCCGTACAGCTTCCCGGACGGAAATCAAAACTCAGATGATTGATGATATTCGTCTTGTCCAATGGCTGGTTCTGATACAAGATTTTTTCCTCTGGAGAAGCCTCAGCCAACTTATAACTGTAGCAGACATCCTGCAATCGGATGCCGCAAGGCGAAGGAATCAGGATTGGCTCTCCCTGTTCCTCCAGCGGATTTTCCTCCAGTTCCATCAGTCGCTCTGCTGCCGTAAAGACACTCACGAAGGCAGGAACCAACTTGGTAAGGTTTCTTGCCGGAACCTGTATCTTATTGACCAACTGCAGGAAAGCCGTCATGCCTCCGAAGCTCAGACTGCCGGCACTCATACGAATGGCCGCCCAAAGAAAAGCCACGAGATAACCTAAAGCAAAACCGAAGTTGACTATCAGATTACTGAACACGCTAAACATCGTACGCTTCACCACGTGTCCACGCAATTCCTTCTGTGTATTCTCAAGTTTATCCACCATCGCATCATCCTTCTCCAAGGTCTTGATGAGCATACGATGCTGGATAGTTTCCTGCAGCACACTCTGCACCTTACTGTCTGAATCACGCACCTGGCGGGTCAGTTGGCGCATCTTTCCCACATAGATTTTGGAGAAAGCCAAGAAAATCGGAATCATGATGACGATAACGATAGAGAGCACCTTGTCCATCGAGAAAAGATAGAAGAAGGCACCGAGAAACATCGCTAATACACCCAGCGTATTCGGGATGGTCTCCGTCAGGAAATTCACCACATTGCTCACGTCCGTCTCCAGTCGGTTGAGCACATCTCCCGAATGCATCTTTTCCCTACCGTGCCATTCAGAACGGAGGATACGATCAAGCATGCGCTGCTGCATACGGTTTTGCGCCTTGATGCCCAAGAGATTACGAATCCAGACGGAAGAAACATTCAGGGCGAAGTCGGCAAGAATCAGGAAGCCCATGAGAGCAACAGCCCAATAGATATCGCCTTCCACCACATGAGAAGCAACATCTATGGCACGCTTAACCGCCCAAACCTGTGCCAGACTCACTCCCACCGAGAGCAAACCCACGGAAGCATTGAGGACAGCCTGCAACTGGTTGCCCCGCCATGCCTGCCAAAGCCAAATCAGCAAGGTTTTGGCATCATACTTAAACTTTGGAACCTTGAATATCTTCATCCATCTAAGCATTTGAATTCTTCACTCTTCGTTCTTCACTCTTCACTTAAACTATCTCTCCCTCTGGTCAGCGCCCCACATCAGTTTCTCTCTCAGCGTAGAGAAATAACGCTGGTTGCGCTGCTTCACGATTTTGATAGAATGCGCAGCCTTACGGATGACGAGACTGGTTTCCTCCGTCATGCGCTCACTTCTACCATCGATAGCCACGAGATAATTATGACTGCGACTCTCAATGTCCAGTTGAATTTCAGCCGTATCATTGATTACGATAGGACGGATATTGAGACTGTGCGGAGCAACAGGAGTGAGGCAGAGACTTCCACTCTGCGGGATGATGATAGGTCCGCCATTGGAGAGATTATAGGCAGTAGAACCCGTAGGCGTGGTAACGATCAGACCATCCGCCTGATAGGTAACCAAGAATTCCCCATCCACATGAGTACGGATGGAAATCATAGAAGCATCATCACGCTTCAAAACGGCAATATCATTGAGGGCAAAAGGATTGCCAGCCAATATGCCGCCCCTCGCCTCTACCTGAATGACCGCATGTTCCTCTATCTGGCATTCCCCAGCATAGAGGCTGTCCAGTGCAGTCTCTATTTCGCTTGGCAACACATCAGCCAGGAATCCCAATCGGCCCATGTTGATACCGATGATAGGAGTCCCCTTCGCTCCCACCTTGCTGGCAGCCTTGAGGAAGGTTCCGTCGCCGCCCATGGAGATGACGTAATCCACATCGAAGTTGTAATCCTCGAAGACACCCGCCACCTTCACATCCAGATGGAGGTCGCGCACGAGAAAGTCGTAATAAGCATTTTCCACATAGATCTCAGCCTTCTTCTTTTCCAAAAAAGCCAGGATAGTTTCGATGGAAGCCGACTTCTTAGCCTGGTATTCATTGCCAAATATTGCAAATTTCAAATGTTGTTCTGCCATTTGTTTTGTCATTTCAATTATTATTGTTACTTTTGCAAAGGTAATAATATAAATCGAATTATTCAACAAAAAAGATAAAATTATGGCAAAGGTATATGAATTTCTTGCCAATGGCTTCGAGGAAATCGAAGGTTTGGCTCCTGTTGACATCCTCCGCAGAGGGGGCGTAGATATCAAGACGGTCAGCGTTACCGGTAGTGAATTTGTGGAAACTTCCCACGGAGTTACCATCAAGGCCGACCTCCGTTTCGAGGATGTTGAGAGTTTTGAAGATGCCGATATGCTGATGATTCCTGGTGGAATGCCGGGCAGCACCAACCTCAATGAGCACGAGGGAGTACGCCAGGCACTCATCGCCCAGCACAAGGCAGGCAAACGTGTAGGTGCCATCTGCGCAGCGCCTATGGTATTGGCCAGCACAGGCATCCTCGACGGCAAGAAAGCTACCTGCTATCCTGGTTTCGAACAGTATTTCGATGCCAGCACAGAATATACAGGCACCCTCTTCCAGGAAGATGGCAATGTGATTACAGGTGAAGGTCCTGCAGCCACCCTTCCTTATGCCTACCAGATATTGAGTTATTTCGTGAGCAAGGAAACCGTGGCTGCCCTGCAGGACGGAATGATGTATGATCATCTCATGAAGAGCAAGTAAAAAGAAAAATATGGATTACGTAATTATAGTAGCCGGGGGCAAAGGGCTCCGCATGGGAAGTGAGATTCCCAAGCAGTTCTTGCCTGTAGCAGGCAAGCCTATCCTGATGCGCACCATCGAGCGCTTTCATGAATACGATGAGCATCTGAATATCATCTTGGTATTGCCGGAGAGCCAGCAGGAATACTGGCACCAGCTCTGCGAGGAGCATCATTTCGATATCAAACATCAGATTGCCAATGGTGGCGACACCCGCTTCCAGTCTTCGAAAAACGGACTTGCACTCATCCCCGATGGAGAGGACGGTGTGGTAGGAATCCATGATGGTGTGCGCCCATTCGTCTCTACCGACGTCATCAGCGAATGCTACGAGACGGCACGCGAGGAATATGCAGCCATCCCTGTCTATGCGGTGACTGAAACCCTGAGATATATTGACAAGCGTGGCGGTGGCAAGAATGTGCTCCGTGATGATTATCGCATCGTGCAGACTCCACAGACCTTTGACATCAGTTTGGCAAAACAGGCCTTCAACCAGGGTTACAAGGAACAGTTTACCGACGATGCATCCGTTGTAGAAAGTCTCGGCTGTCAGGTAGCGATGGTGGATGGAAATCGAGAGAACATCAAGATCACCACCCCATTCGACATCAAGATCGCTGAAGCATTGTTATCAGAATAAGAACAAGAGAATTCTTCTCTCTTCACTTAAAAATATGAGTAGTATTTTAGACCAAGACATCATGTTCCTGCCCGGCGTAGGACCCAAAAAGAAAGAGATACTGAGCAAGGAGCTCGGTATCAACTCCTATGGTGACTTGCTGGAATACTACCCTTATAAATATGTAGATCGTTCGAGGATTTTCCACATCAGCGAACTCACCCCCGACATGCCTTATGTCCAGATCAAAGGCCGAATACTAAGTTACGAGGAGTTTGATACTGGCAAACGCAACAAGCGTCTTGTTGCCCATTTCTCCGATGGCTTCGGCGTGGTCGATTTAGTCTGGTTCCGCAGTTCCCAGTACATTCTCAAGACCTATCATGTAGGTACCGAATACATCGTCTTCGGCAAACCAGCCCTCTTTGGCGGCCGCTATCAGTTTGCCCATCCCGACATGGATGATGCCAGCAACCTGCAGATTTCAGAAATGGGAATGCAACCTTTCTATAATACCACCGAAAAGATGAAGAAGTACGGATTCTCCTCCCGTACCATTGAGAAGCTCACAAAGACCTTGGTAGGACTGCTTCCTCAATTGCCCGAGACATTACCCGACTCCATCACCTCCCGCCTGCATCTGATTTCCCGCGATGAAGCCTTCCGCTTCATCCACTATCCGCATACCCATCAGGAGATGCAGAAAGCACAGGTGCGACTCAAGTTTGAGGAACTCTTCTATGTGCAACTTAATATATTAAGGTACGCGAGCGACCAGCGGCGCAAATACCGTGGCTACATCTTCAACCGAATCGGCGACATCTTCCATGATTTCTATGCCCACCATCTTCCTTTCGAACTCACGGGCGCACAGAAACGGGTGATGCATGAAATCCGTGCCGATATGTGCAGCGGCCGACAGATGAACCGGTTGCTGCAGGGCGACGTGGGTTCTGGTAAAACCCTCGTGGCGCTGATGACCATGCTCATCGCCCTCGACAATGGTTATCAGGCCTGTCTGATGGCTCCTACCGAAATTCTTGCCGAACAGCACTTGCAGACCATCCGTGAATTTCTCAAGGGGATGGACATCCGGGTGGAACTGCTCACGGGTATGGTGAAGGGAAAGAAGCGCAAGGAAGTGCTCGATGCTCTGATACGTGGAGATGTCCAGATATTGGTGGGCACACATGCCATCCTCGAAGACCCCGTGATGTTCGCCCATCTCGGCGTAGCAGTCATCGACGAGCAGCATCGCTTCGGAGTTGCCCAGCGTGCCCGCCTATGGGCAAAGAGCGAGAATCCGCCTCATGTATTGGTGATGACCGCCACACCTATCCCGAGAACCTTGGCGATGACCATCTATGGCGATCTCGACGTGAGTGTGATAGACGAACTACCGCCAGGTAGAAAACCCATCCAGACTTTGCATAAGTTTGACAACCAGTTGACCAGCCTCTACCAGAGCATCCGCCGTCAGATCAATATGGGCAGACAGGTTTATATCGTCTTCCCACTGATCAAGGAGAGCGAAAAGAGCGACCTCAAGAACTTAGAGGAAGGATTTGAAACGCTGAAGGAAGCCTTCCCGGAGTTCCGCCTCAGCAAGGTACACGGACAGATGAAACCGGCAGAGAAGGAAGAAGAAATGGAGCATTTCGTGAAGGGCGAGACGCAGATATTGGTAGCCACCACCGTGATAGAAGTGGGTGTGAATGTGCCCAATGCCTCCGTGATGGTTATCCTCGATGCACAGCGCTTCGGACTTGCCCAACTCCACCAGCTCAGAGGCAGAGTGGGACGAGGTTGCGACCAGAGTTACTGCATCCTCGTCACCAACTATAAGTTGTCGGAGGAAACCCGCAAACGCATTGATATCATGTGTGATACGAACGATGGATTCCGCATCGCCGAAGCCGATCTCAAGTTCAGAGGACCGGGCGATTTGGAAGGAACCCAACAGAGCGGAATGGCTTTCGACCTGAAGATAGCCAATATTGCAAGAGACGGACAGATTGTACAGTTGGCACGCACAGAAGCACAGACCATCATCGATGCCGACCCACATTGCAACCTGCCTCAGAATGCCCTGCTCTGGAACCGACTGAAAGAAATGAAGAAAACCCATATCAATTGGGCTGCAATCAGTTAGGGAACCATGACCGGGATTAAAAAGAGAATAACTGAGAAAGGAATCAGAGATAAAAAGGAATCAAGAGATGAAGGAGAAAAACAATATAGAAGAAGGCTTCCTTTTTGATGCAGAAGAAATCGGAAAGCAGGAAACGGACACACAGACATCAGAAGGCACAGAGTCCACAGATGCCCCTCGCCGTAGAGGAAGAAAGCGCTCCATGGTGACGGAAGACAGACCGCCCCTCACGCCAGAACAGATGAAAGAACTTCTGGAAGGCATCACGGAGATAGAGACAGCTACAGGCATCCGATACATCCGTATCCACCTTACAGCCAAGATGTTGATAGGCATCCGGGAAAGTTCCGGCAAGGAGTTCACCATCAATCTCGGTGAACTGTATCAGGCCTATCAGAAATGCCTCCGCTTTACAAGTCCGGAAGTCAAGCGAATCATCTTTATGGGTCACTCTCCAGCCGTCACCCTGCTGCGAATGCTGAAAGAAAAAGCACAGAATTTATCGTGAAAAAACGATAAAGGCTTCATGAAGGAATGAAACTGGCTTCATGAGGGAATGAAACAGGCTTCATAAAGGAATGAAAGAGGCTTCATGAGGAAACGAAAGTAATTTCAATAGAAAATGCAAATACTTTCGTACGAAACCTGCATAATTTTGCAAAAACGAAATACTACAAAATTGATTTAAATCAAAAAGCGCTTCTTCTTAAGAAAAGTTAAACATCAACTTTTCGCGTTAAATATCCCCTTATTCGTGTTAATGGCCTTGGCAGACTGGAATATTTTTTATATATTTGCAAAGTCTATTTAACAAAGTCACACACATAAGGGGTTTTTACTTAGGTGTTTTGTAGTGGAATTTCATTTATGATTTCATTTCAATGGTGACGAACCTAAAAAAGAATATTAATTAAAAAGTATGAGTTTAAAAAAGAAAATAAAGAAGATTTCCGTAGTTGCATTGTTGGCGTTAACAACCGTGCCGTCATTTGGTCAAGACTTGCTTGCCCGTCAGGCACCAGTTGACCATCGCATGAAGTCGATAGACACATTAGCAGTATCTCATTATCGAATGATGGAAGATAGAGAGAATCCTTCAGCAGAGTTGTATCAGGATTTCTCCAACAAGTATGCTCACCGCCGGACTGCGCTTCCAGAGCACTTCCGTATCGACCTCCGTCATTTCTGCATGCCAACTCCAAGTCGCGTTGTCACAAGTAACTTCGGTTATCGTGCAAGCTTTGGCCGCCAACATAAAGGTATGGACATCAAGGTTTATATTGGCGACACAATCCGCGCTGCCTTCTCAGGCAAAGTTCGCATTGTAAGATATGAAGGTGGTGGTTATGGTAAGTACATCGTAATCCGTCACAATAATGGTTTGGAGACCATCTACGGTCACCTCTCCAAGCAGCTCGTTTCTGAGAACGAGGAGGTAAGAGCAGGCGATGTGATTGGTTTGGGAGGTAATACAGGTCGTAGTACCGGTTCTCACCTTCACTTCGAGACTCGTCTTTGCGGTGTAGCCCTCAACCCTGCGTTGATGTTCGACTTCCGCAATCAGGACGTTACAGGCGATTTCTACGATTTCCGTCGCGACTCTTACGAGCGTGAGTCAGCAGATGCCAATGCAGCTCGTGGCAAGATTGGTAATGGTGGTTACACCCGTGAGCAGGTTAATGGTGGCGAAGTGGGCAGATACAATGCCAACGCTGGTGGCGAGAAGCTTTACCACAAGGTTAAGTATGGTGAGACTCTGAATTCCATTGCCGAGAAGCGTGGTGTAACAGTAGATCAGATTTGCCGCCTCAACGGTTACAAGAAGGATAAGAAGCTGACTCCAGGTCAGATTATCCGCTACTCTTAATCTTAGGGCTTTACAACAATACTTTTTCAATAACAACCATAAAGCAGGAATCTCCTCCCGGAGACTCCTGCTTTTGTTTCATCCTCAATTTCTTAAGTTGAACTTTAAATTTGGCTAAGCACGCTACCCCCTTTGCTCCATCTCCTTGGCATATTCACTTGGATACATTCCAAATTCCTCCTTGAAATATCGGGAAAACTTCTTAGGATCATTGAAACCTACCTCGTAGGCAACCTGCGAAATCAGCACATTGCCACGGCTCAGCAACTGCTTACCACGCTTCAGTCTCATCATGCGGATGAACTGCGAAGGAGTCTTTCCGGTAATAAACTGCAACTTTTTATAGAGATTGGTGCGATGCATACAGAGTTTCACACTCAGGTCATCTACATTGAACTTCGCATCGCCCATGTTCTCCTCTATGATATGGATTGTATCAGCCAGCAGCTGTTCGTCGAGCGTAGTTACCGTCACTTCAGAAGGTTTGATTTCCTCATCGCTTACGATTCTGTTACGTGCTTGTAGAATGCTATCGAGCAAAGCCCGAATGCGGAGTCGGAGAACATCAAAATTGAACGGCTTGGTGATATAATCGCTCGCTCCGAGTTTCAATCCCTTGATTTCATCCATGCTCATCGTCTTGGCAGTCAAGAGGATGATGGGAATATGCGAAGTATTGATATCTGACTTCAGGGTTCTACAGAGTTCATAGCCATCCATACCTTCCATCATCACATCGCTGATAATCAGATCCACCTCAGAACCTTTCAGCACCTGCAATGCCTGATTGCCGTCAGTAGCCTGGCACACATTGTATTCACGAGACAAGACATGAGACATATAAGTGAGCAAGTCAACATTATCTTCCACCAATAAGATGGTTGCGTCGCGCTTCTCCAAAGGCAGAGTGCAAGACTTGAGATCAGCTTCCTTTGAATCCTGCAGATTTTGTTTTCCCTGCTGTTCCAGTTTTCCCTGCTGTTTCTCAATTTCCAGTTGTTTCTCAATTTCCTGCTGTTTCTCAATTTCCTGCTGTTTCTCAATTTCCTGCTGCGAGATTGGAAGATAAACCTTAAATCGAGTGCCCTTAGGCAGGTTGTCTTCCAATTCCACTTTACCTCCCCACAAATCAGCGAACTCTTTTACAATATTCAAGCCGAGACCGGTACTTGCGAACTTACCGCCTGCCCGTGCAGAAGCATAGAAGCGCTCAAAGATATGCGGTCTTTCCTCCTTAGGAATACCATTGCCCGTATCCCACACCTCCATACAGAGCTGATTCTCCTTACGCATCATTCTGATGCCGATTTCACCTTCCGAAGGAGTATAATTGATGGCATTCGACAGAAGATTGTTGATGACCTTACTCAACTTATCCTTATCAAAAGCCAATAGGAATTTATCCATATCAGACTCAAAAGTCATGCTAAGATTCTGTTCCTTTGCCATCAGCTGGAACCCCACCATTCTCTCCCGCACAAAAGCCACCACGTCTCCATAAGAAAGGTTCAACTGGCCAGAAGAACGTTCCAGTTTACGGAAATCAAGAATCTGATTGACCAGCCCGAAGAGATTACGGGCATTGCGATAGATAATGCTGAGCGTCTGCTGCATATCCGCATCCTTGACGGTATTCATCAGCGTTTCCACTGGCGTGATAATCAACGTAAGCGGAGTACGGAGGTCATGGCTGATGTCGGTAAAGAACCGCAACATCATATCATTCACTTCTTTCTCATGCTTAGCAGCAGCCCGAATCTCTCTCATCTTCTCTCTGAATTCCTGGCGACGGTGATAATAGCGATAACCGAAGTAGCAGAGAAGTGCCACGATGATGAGATACAGACAATATGCCCAGCCTGTGGACCATATAGGCGAATCTATCTCTATATTCAGGAGAACGATTTCCTGATTTTCATGATGATTGATGTCCTGCTTCTTCAGCAGCAGTTTGTATTTACCAGATGGAAGGTTGGACAGCGTGATGATATGATTTTCCATCGGCAGCCACTCCTTGTTCAGTCCTTCCAACTTATATTCATAGGAACTGAGCTCATTCACTTCCAGTCCCTTAGGATGGCACTCTATCATGAGATTGTTTTCATAATACCTCAGGTGCAGGTCTTTCAGATAAGGTAAGTCTGAAGAAACGAGCACCCTACCATCCATCTCCATACCAGGAGAAACATAGTTGTCATTCACACGAAGCGAAGAGATTATCATCTGGCGGGTAATCTGGTTGGAAACTATAGATTTCTCCAACTGATTCACATCCAACAAATAGAAACCCAGGGTTGTTCCTACCATCAGCCTGCTCCTGTCAACATTCATCATGGCACGCAAGTTGAACAATGAAGTCGCTTTCTTGTCAAAACAGTAAAGGTCGAAGCTATAAGGCTCCTCTGCCGAGATCTTTTCATCCTTATTTTTATTCACTCTTACGATGACCATTCCCTGGTCTGTGGCAAACCAGATATGTCCGTGCCCATCCTCCCGCAGCGAACTGATATCATAGTCCTGCAATTGGCGGCACTGGAAGGTGCGCCCGGTCTTCGTATCATAAATATCTACTGGCGAATGCCCTTTGTAGTTGACCAGCCAAATCCACCCTCGTCTATCTGCCAATAGGGTTTTGGTGCCATTACTGAAGTTGGAATGCTTGAAGGCAGAAGCAGGAATCGTGGTACTCTTGAGTGTATACATGTTGATCTGATACAGGAACAACGGTGTGGCTGCATAGATATAGTTGCCCATCTGTGCCAGATCCATTATCCAAGGATTCTCCGTAGGAATAGGGGTAGTCTGTCCTGTCTGCGGATCTAAGGCAAAAATACCTTTACCATTGAGCAGCACGATAAGTCTGCGGGGTGAAACCTCAATGATGTGATAAGGCGACTCTCCTGGAAAGAACTTTTTCCCATCACTACAACACAATCCACCATGATAGATTCCTGCCCAGAGTTTACCCTGCTTATCCTTCATCAGCACAGTAACAGCAGTCTTCGGGAAACGGTTTTCTACGATTTTATCAGAACCATCTGTCATGATGCGATATGCTCCATTATCTTCTGTTCCCACCCATACCGACTGCTCGTCGGCAGGTGCAAAACAGATGATATCTTCTACATTAAAATGATTGCCGCTCCACTGCACGTAATGTTCACGGAGTTCATGGGAATCAGCAAGGAAAAGACTCATATCATGCTTGTGATAAGCCACTGCTATCACATGAGACTGTGGGTCGTAGAACAGGCTCTGAATATGATTGTTGACCAGACCGTTGACCAGCGGAAGCGACTGGAATACATGGCTTTTCAAATTACCCTTGCTATCATAGACAAAGATTCCTGTATTGGAAGTGGCTATGTAAAACTGGTCATCCGGCAGGCGCAATATGGAAGTCACATCAGGCACAATTTCCTGACGCAGTTTCCAAGTCTTGGAATGCGCAAAATAAGTATAGAGATGGGAATTGGCATACACCCAGAGGTCGCCCTTACTGTTCATCTCGCATAAAGTCTGACCATACTGAAAAGATTCCGGAGTACGGGTGAACAAAACTGGGCGTATCTTCCCCATCACCGAAGAGGTGAGATAAGCCGCTTTCTCTGTCAGCACCACACTACGCTTCCCGCAGTTGGCAATACCAATGATGCGACCCGTAGAAGCAGGCAATGTCAGAAACTTGGTAACATGATTTCGGAAGTCGTGCACATAGAGCATTCTGTCCTTGTAAATCCAGGCCTTTCCTTCAGCATCAATATGCGTACGGAAATCGTATTTCACATTCCTGAGGTTCGCTTCCCGAAGATATTTCTCCACGTCGCAGATCAGTTCATTAGTACGCGGGGTATAAATCATGTATTTATTAGCCTGAGTCTTCAACCAGAGGCGCCCCCCCCATATTGTCTTGCTGTATCTGAACGATATTATTCTCCAATTCCGGATGGCGCTTATACACACGATTGGCGCTTCCCATCAACTGGGCAGAAGTAAAGAGCCCCTGAGAAGTTCCATTCCACCAGATGCCGTCAGCATCCCGGAATGTACAGAATATCGTCCTGCTACCGGTTTCGAAATGTTGGGAAAAAGGCAATATCTGCTGCGCCTGAGCAACCTGCGATGTCAACCACAATCCTAAGAACAATATAAAGTTTCTAATTTGCTGCATTCTATAGTTAATAATTATAATATATTATACAAATGTAATAAAAAAAAAGGAAGCACCATATCATCACGTATTTTTTTAGCATTATTAAACAAAGAAGGTCTTCCACAACGCTTTGTCGAAGACCCTTTCCTTGATGTTATCCTCACATCAACTATCAAAAAACTATCAATTATAAACCTAACTACTTGTATTAACTCAAGGAAATCATCAACCTCAGAAAACCATTTTCTTTCCGTTGACGATATAAATACCTCTACCTGGGCGCAGCACTCTTACCCCTTGCAAGGTATAGATTTCCATTGCCTTGTTTTCCCTGGCTGCAGGAATTTCCTGAATCCCCGTCACAGATCCGTCTTCATTCTGGAAGTTCAGACTGTAGCCCTTGGCTGCAGCTTCTGCTCCGAGAACCATATAGCAAAGTCCTGCCTTGATGGTAACCTTATTATCCTTGTGCGGATAGAATACATTATTGCTGAGATAATAAGCATTCATCGGCAACTCGGTTCTATCTGTTCCATCCTCAGCTGGGGCTGTAGAAACAAAACTGACTCCATTGATGTTGACCGAAGTAGATGTAAACTTATCCACGTCCAGACTGACTCCTTCAAGCACAAATTCCTGACGATCAGCAGCTACCTTCACGAGATAAGGATTGTTGGCCTCAATGCTATTGACAGGACCAAAGGAAATCGACAATGTTTTCTTCTGATCATCGCTGACTACCGATGTCAGGGTCGTAATCTTTGCATCATTTCCGAACAACTTTGCTGTCTGCTTCTCATCCAAATTGTAAGGCAGCGACATGGCTCTCCATTGACTGGCAGAGAGATAACGCTTGAAATCTATGCAGCCTGTCAGGCCATTAGAAGCAGCCGTTGTCTTCGGACCATAGAGTGCAATTCCTATCAGCGTCCAGTCATGACCATTGATGCGCAAACCATTCGCCTTCAACGAAGCCAACATACCTGTCGCAGTTCCTTTGTAAGTCTTATAATCACTAAACTTGGAAGCCTCATCACCTAAGGCAATGGACATAGAACCGCTACCCGATATAGAGCTGTAATCTACCGTACCATTATGGCTATCATAGCCTTTCAACCAAACATAGTAGCTGCCATCTACCGCAGAATTTGCATCGCAATGTGCTCCGTCCTTCACACTAATCTGACCATTTGCATCCTTGTAAGAGAGTACCATCGACCAGCCTTCCTGCACATCCTTGAAGAAGTCACCAAGCACAAGTAGTTCTTTACCCCATTCCTTTTTATTATATACATGGTCGCTGCCAAGGCTGTAGGTTGCCTTCAGTTCCGTTTCAGCCTGCCCCTCCTTGTAGAGATATTCCGGTTTCATGAGATAGATGCCTTCTATCGTACAATACTTGCCCTTGATGGTGAGATCAGCAGAATTTCTGTCACAAGGCAGGTCGATGTATTTCCATTCAGACAAGGAACGGTCGCCAGTCTTCAGATTTCCGTAGGTGATATTGGCAGTAGCCGCAAAAGCAGCACCATAGAGTTTATCTTCCTTACCATTGGTAATAGTTGTTCCCGGCTTCAGGAAGATGCGGAAGAATCTGCCCTCCAAGGCTCCAGCTCTCTTCAGGTCATCACCCTTCAAGGTAAGACCTGACTCCTGATTGAGTTCCAATGAAGATTCTGGGATATTGAGCTTTACATAGTCCAGCGCCTGGCCGTTTGCATCCTTGAGATAAGACTGCACGTCGGCAGAAGCCTCTCCGCCCGAAACATATCTTTCAGTAATAAGAGATTCTGCGCCACCCTCATATACAGAACAGATGACAGAAGTAGCCAGAATACCATCGTTAGGATGCCGGATGATACATTCACCGTTCTTATACATCTGCGAACCATCACTATTAAACATATCCAGTCCCTGTGATTCAAGATCACCATTTCCAGTAAACGACCAGCCGAGATAACCGATGTTCATAGTCTTGGAATAGTCCTGAATGGTTTCCCAGTCCATCTTCCATTCTTCACTCTTGCGAGAATAAGCATACTCGCCAATGCAGACTGGTGCACCAATGGAAAGCGCCTTGTCGATGGAATGTGCCACACGAGAACCCACTCCTTTTTCATAGTCCCAATAGCAGGCTTTCTCATAGAAGTGAATGGAGAAGATGATGTTAGGTTTGCCATCCTTGAAGTATTTCTTGTCCTCGTCGAGGATGCGCTGACCTTCCTTCCAGATAATGTCTGCATACTGGCCATAACCATTGCAGTCTATCATCAGTGTATTCTTGATGCCTGCACTTCGAATACGGCGAACAGCCTCTATATAAGTATCAGACCAGAGATTTTCCTGATAATCGCCCCATTTGCCATTACAGTCGCGTCCAGGACTTCCCATCCACTCGTTTCCGATATTCACGATACAATATTTCTCCTGTCCGATGACTGCATTTTTGATTCCTACCCAGTAGTCGGCAGCATGGAGGAGCACATTCGCATCATTACCGCCACCCGTATCCTGTACGTTGAAAACACCGATGAAATGATTGTCCTTGCAAGAACTGATTAGATCACTAACTTGCTTAGCATCACAATATCCTCCCAAATCTTTCTGTCCATCGCTCAACTGGATACGCAGGGCATTACAGTTATATTTTTTTGCCGTAGAGAATGCTGCTCCCCACCAGTCTTTCTGCCAAGCATACGAATAGTTATAGCCACGCATCAGAAACTCCTTGCCGTTGGCATCAAGCAGTCTGACGCCATCGGTATGGAAACCAGGCTTATCGAGCAAGGTAACGGGAGGCGTATAACCTTCGGGAGAGATGGAAACCTCATTCCAGTTGAGATTGATTCCTCCGATAGCAAGACCCTTGTCCTTAATCTGACTGATGATGGAAGAGGTAAGCGTCAGCGAATAACTGCCGCTGCTCACGCTACTGATCGGAGCAATCGCATTACAGCCATCAAACTTGGAGGCATCCGCCTGCTTGAGGGCTATCTGACTTTTTCCATCCGTGTAGTTGAGCATAACATTCAGCAAGTCACCTTCCTTCATGTCGATGTTTGCAAAAGCAGCAGGTGCGATAGTCATGTAGCGGTCCCAGCTCCACGAAAAAGCTACACCCGTATTAAAATAGAAATTACCATCAGAGCCTTGGAACGCATCGGAGCCATCGCTGCCATCCGCATTTCTCAGTCCCTTGACCAGTTCACTACCCGAGGAGCCAGAAGCGGACGCCTTCCAAACCGTCACCTTTTCTGTGACGGCAAGCACATTCATACTTAGCAAGCAAAGCGCTATCAAAAGAAATTTTCTCATAAATTAGAATTTAAAAATTAAGAGCTTAAATATTAAGAGTAAAAACATAAAACCACCGACTTCTATCTTTTTAAAAAGATAAAGCCGGTGGTTTTTATTTCATTTTTATTATCTTATCTTCTTTATAAACTTTATAATCATATCTTCTACATACTTATGTTGTCAGGAGAGTATTAATCCCAGGAGTCCCAAGACTCCCAAGCGGAATGCTGCTTGGAATAATCGATATCAGTTACATCCGTTTTTTGGTCGGTTGAAACTCCGATATTCTCACCATCTACATTAACTTTTATAGATGTTGATTGTTTATATTGATCAGATCCAGCTAATATCATAGTCGTATAATCGACTATTTTCACTACAACTTTTGGCGATATATATTCTTTCTTTTTCATCTTAATAATTGTTTTAAAAACTTACTTGATAATTACCTTTTTGCCATTGACAATATAAATGCCCTTAGCAAGACCTTCTACAGAAAGCCCTTTGTGAACCAACTGACCGTCGAGACTATACACATTCTGCTGCGCCTTGCATACAGAGGCTGGAGTCATATCAATCTCCTCAATACCTGTTGTTTCATTCTCATCACAGAAGAAATAAGTAATCTTGGCACCTGCCTGTGCCGTGTCGTCAGGCTGCTCAAACAGAATTCGTGTCGCAGCAGGGAAAACTACGTATGCCAAACCAGAACTTAGCTTAACTGGAGATTTTTTTACTGGGTACAAAACATTATCGTACAAATAGTAATTGGTAGCACCATTATTCTCACTAGGAATATTCAATACTGTTTTGTTGCTTGTACCATTGATGATCTCCACCTTATCCACCCCGGTATTGGTAATATCAAATACAGGGGCGGTAGATTTGAATATCATGCGAGCATCTGTAAGATCCGTCTTAATATCCTGCTCATAGTCATAAATTTCTTTTAATTTATCATAGTTAGCATCACCAGCAGCTGGCATTGTAGCATCCAGCGCACTCAAATCAAAATGACCCGTACGGAACTCGTATGCCTGATAGTCACGAACATCAGCCTTTACATTTTCGATAGGATAGAAATCAGCAGGCTTCACGCCACTCTTCAACTTAATCATATAAGGATAGTTGGCGTTGATGCCTTCTCCATCAGGAATCTTGGTAAAGTTGAAAGAAATACCATAATGATAATGAGTCAGATTACCTTCTTCCGTGGTTTTCTCCTTAGTCACTTTAGACTCACCCAACTCGCAGATAACTACATCATCACCGAAAGCCTTCTCCAACTGCTCGCGGCTCAAGTTGTAAGGCAGAGCGACAGAACGCCAATATGTATTGCTCAACTTATGACCCATATAGATCGCATAGCCTGTTACATATTTAGAAACCATAGACTTGCGAATTTCAAGTTTCGTAATCGTGCCATGTTTGATGCCCACATTCATACCATTGAGTAACAAGGTAGAGAGCATACCAGTCTTTACGCCATCTGTACCTGTTTTTGGCTTGTCCCAGTCGTCAAATACTGTAATCGCATCGCTCAACTCGAAATCGTAATGATCAGCGACTCCACAATCTGCGAAATTCTGATAATAGAAACTGTTATTAGTTATATCATGCTTGCGCTCTCTGATGTAAGCAGCATTAACGTCACCCGCATCCTTAGCAGAAATCTGTGTATCAGAGGTTGTATCTTTCAGATACAGTCTGATAATATTATTCTTGGTATTAGCGATTTTCTTAGTAGGTTCAATGGCACGCTGCTACCCCCGTCCCTTAAATTCAAAGAAAGAGCCAGCGATTGTACGACTTGCCCAATCAGATGATCCTTCAACAGGTCCATCAACAGAGTTTTGAAAGTCATAAGTATCCACTATGTCAGATTCCTCTTCTCCCCAGTTTGGAGCCGTAGTACCATCATCATATACATAGATGCCAGCAATATAGTAATTGTTACCACCGATACGGAGACCTTCACCTCTCAAGAGTCCATTCAATTCACCGTTGATTTTGATCTCGAAATATTTCCAGCCAGCGATACTGAACTTATCAGAACCTGACATCAGAGAAGGCCAGCCAGACTTATTTTTCTTCAAAAAGGCATAAGCATCATCGCCTGTTTCCATACAAACCACACGAAGGGTCTTGTTCACGTAATCCTGATCGGTATGCAAAACAAATCCATCAGAATACCAATCCTTAATATACTGAGGTGTGCTCATTATTTCGGTCACATTGGTCACATTACTCCCCGTTGGCTTGTAATCAATTCGCTTGATGTACCCTTTGAGGTGCTGCAGACCTTTATACTGCAATAGAAGACCATCCTTCTGAATGTCATCACAGAATTTCTTAGTAACGGTAAGCACAAAGTATTCCTGACCATCGGCACAATTATACCAATTTTGATTATTTTTACATCCCACGGTGTAAATCTTATCGCCACTCTTATTGCTGATGGCATACTGATCAGAAGAAGAAGCCGCATCAAACGAGAAAATAAGGAAATCTCCCTGCTTAATCTTTCCTGCATTAGTAACCACCAGAGAACTCCACTCTGGGTTCTCGCTGTCGGTCTGCTCCAACTCCAATTGAATGTCAGTTGAAGCACTTGCTCCCATACCGATAAGTACTAGAAGCATTAACAATAAATACTTTTTCATCTTTTTCGAAATTATAAGTTAAATCATTATAATCCGCTTTTTAACACTTTCTTAAAGCTTTTACTTATTACATCAATAACTACTCATTCTCAAGTAGCTGTCAAATTCAAATAATTGCTACTGAAACTATTAAAATCAGGCTTATTTTATCATTTTTTGTCGCTGCAAAAATACAAAGAACATCCGATTCCTTAGAATATAAAGCATTAAAAGTCAAACAGATACACAAATCAACCCCCTTATTTCTACAAATCATTACCCTCATATAATAACATTTATACCTCAAACTGGCACTTTAGCCATGAAAAGCAGAAATGAGAATTTGGAGATTTTATTTTTTTCCTTAACTTTGCACTCATTAAGGTCTGAATATTGAATGATGATAAAGAAATATCAAATCAAGATGATAGAAATGATGATATAGAATATAGAATGATAGAAAATCAAGTAAAAGAAATGAAGATAAAAAGTACAAGCCTTTATATCTTACTCATACTTTTATATCTTACTCATACTTTCCTGCTTTCTTTCTGCCAAAGCACAGAAATTCGACAATATCGACACGAAGGGATTCAGAACAATGGGAGTGGAAAGTTGCTAATGGCGTCACTGCCAACTATGCCTTCATCATTCCAAAGCCAGAATCAGCTGGCCATCAATGTGAGATGAGCCCTGCGGCAAGTCTCGACCTCTGCAATTGCAACTCTCATTATCAGTTCAAATGGGATAAGGAAAACTTCCCAAAGGCAACATGGAGCATTAAAACGACATCAGACAACAACGTAAAGTTTGACCCCCAAAAACAACACTCTCGATTTCAGCGGGACTGAAAGCTACAAGAATGATACAGGCGAGAAAGTAAAAGAGGGTGTATCAAACGATTTTGTTTTGGTACACCCTCTTATAAATGCGGAGCCGCTTACTTTTTACAAGAACATGGTCATGAAAACAGGTAGAAGTATGTTTCTTTATCCTTTTTAAGATCCTTGGTATATATCAAGTACCTGTTACTTATATGCTCTGAATATTTTTTGCAAAAATCATCCAACGACTTGTGTGTCTGATAGCCAGAAGATTTCACCTCAAGCGGCCACAGCTTGCTTCCACGTGATAGTAAAAAATCAACCTCGTAATTGTGGTTTGACGTCTTGGAACGCCATGTATGGTAGAAAAGCCTGTTGCCTGTTGCCACAAGTAATTGGGCTACAACATTTTCATATACGTATCCCAAGTCTGCTGATAACTTGTCACTAAGAAGCTTCTGATAGATGATATTCTCGGTTACATCTTTATCCCAAAAGGCCAGCGTGACAAAAAGCCCGGTATCTCCCATAAACATCTTGTACTGGTCGTAGTCCGTATGTGCAGGAAGTCCCACACTAGGATTGTCTGAGTGGTGAGCGAAATTCACGGTAAGGCTATCTTCCATGTCGCGCAAAAACTCGGCGATTGTTTCCGAGGATTCATTTTTCCCTAAGATGCTGGTTTGTTGGTATCGGCTGGCATTTTTACTAAGCTGGGCGGGTATTGCGCTAAACATCTTGGATATCTTACCTGATGGGTCTATCTTCAAAAAATCATCTATATATATATCCAGAATTTCTCTCTTCTTGTTATCAACCTCTGTCAAGTTATTTGTTTCCAAATAAGTATTGACAGCTTGCGGCATGCCCCCAACTAACATATACAGCCTAAAGTCACGAAGAAGCTTCCTCATAGTCGCATCACCTAAAGAACGTTTACTGTTGAAACATTCTCTAAGCATATCAATTGTAACATTATCATCCAAGGCCCAACGAAACTCCTCATAGTCCATAGGATACATCGTAAGTCTTGTTTCCTCACTTGGTATCACGATGTCCTTGGTGTTCTTCCGAATAGAAAGCAATGACCCTGTCTCAATATAGTCATATCTGCGATCTTTAACCAAATATTTAATGGCCTCACGAACCTTGGGACACTTTTGAACCTCATCGAAAATAATTACAGATTTTCGTTCGTATAATCTTACACCATATATAAATTGAAGTTGCATGAAAAAATGATTGCGGTCAGAGATGTTGTCAATAGCTTCCCACAAGGCTGTTGGTGCATCAGCAAAGTCGACGAGTATATAGCTTTTGTACTCGTTTTTTGCAAATTCCTCGGCTATTGTGGATTTTCCTACACGACGTGCTCCCTTGACGAGAAGTGCTGTAGAACCGTCTCTGGTCTGCTTCCAGTTAAGCATTTTATCATATAGTTTGCGCTTAAAAACTTTTCCCATAATCTATTCTGTTTGATGGGTGCAAATTTACGATATTTATCCTAAATCCCCAAATCTTTTTGGTTAAAAAGCAGAAGAATCCCCAAATCTTTTTGGCTAAATACCAGAAGAATCCCCAAATCTTTTTGGTAAAATACCAGAAGAATCCCCAAATCTTTTTGATCAAATACCAGAAGAATCCCCAAATCTTTATATCGACATAGCGGGAATTGCTACAGATACAGGAAATTTGAAAAGCGAAACGAGAAAAGCCCTTCACCCTTCACCATATCAGCATAAACATCTGATAAACAAGCACTTACAAGTGCAATAACTTAAAATCGCCCTTCACCACCCTTCACCACCCTTCATCTCAATCTAAAAGACGCATTTAGCCTAAAAACCTACTATGAAGGCTGAAATTGGTCGTCTATTAAGGTAAGCTCTGGTCTTAATAGACGACTGTATAGACTCATAAGATGAAGCTAAATCAGAAATAATATGTATATATTTTTCATAACCAACTAAATTTCAAATCTAACGAAT
>OJKP01000600.1_pt1 | contig 25951 bp, 16 predicted proteins | sample 1596521 | NCBI WGS metagenome assembly OJKP01 (sample SAMEA4350130, study PRJEB24818) | metagenome | biome: human; feature: gut; material: faeces | place: Denmark | collected 2013-09
AAACAAGGCCAAGGCGTTTAAGAGAAATATGTTCAACAAGGCCGGACCTGCTGTCTTAAGGGCAAAACTACTTTATGCAGACTGAGATTGAAGAGATGTTACCACCTAAATTGACGAAGAACCAATTTTTCTTCATAGTTTATAAATTTTAGACTTACATACCGCAAAAATACAAAATAAATTGCAATTCAAAAACGTTTTGCAATATTATTTTTAAAAATTCAACCAAACTGACTTTTTATACTCCTTAAATTAGCAAACTTATAATTTTACAAGGAAGCAAGTCTTTGGACTTTTATCGTGCAGATATGCGTATGCGCACGATAAAAATCAAAAGAATATACGGAAAGACCTTGTCTGCTAATTTAAGGGAATATAGCAAACGTTTTCTGAAAAAATATCACATATAAATAAAGTTTAATTGGAAAAAGAATTATCTTTGCATGAATACTTGAAAAAAAATGAGTTTATGAAAAAATGCAAGATACTTATCGTTGACGACATTCCTACTAACGTAACGCTGATCTCTACCATAATAAAGAAGAAACTCGATGCCTACTCCGATACCGCTCTGAGCGGAGAGGAGGCCCTGAAAAAGATTGAATCCTTCAACCCAGACATCATAATCCTTGACCTCATGATGCCGGGCGTTGACGGATGGGACGTGATACGCAGCGTGAGGAGCAAACATGGCAAAGACGAGGTGGCGATAATCGTGACATCGGCAATAACAGACGAGGTGAACATGGCGGAATGCTATGACCTGGGGGTGAACGACTACATCGAAAAGCCTATCTTGCAGAACAAACTGCTCGACACGATTCGCCGGCAAGCGGAAAAAATCATGTGATAGCCCATCATGAGGGGAATAACGAGACACATAAGAAGGGGACTGCTAGTCCTGACCGTGTGCGTCATGGCATTGTCGCATGCCAACGCCGCACTTGCACGAGAAGCCAAGAGGATCCTCGTGATAACCTCGTATAACCCCGACACCAAGAGGATGTATACCACCCTATCCGACATCCTGCAGGAGCTGAAAAATAAAGGAGAGAACAACATCAGACTCGACATAGAGAACCTGAACTGCAAGGGGCTCAGCGAGGGGCACGAATGGAAATACCGCATGGCAGACATCCTGAACGAACACAGACTGTCGCCGCCAGACCTCATCATCCCGCTCGGACAGGAGGCGTGGTCGTCGTTTCTGTCGCAGAATTCCGACATCGCAAGGCGCACTCCCGTGATGCCTGCCTTAGTGAGCACCAACACGCTGATAAGCCAGAACGACAGCTGCAACATACAGACCATCCAGCCAAAGGCGGTTTATTACGACGAGATACAGGGATTCAATATCGTGGGCGGCATATTCTATAAGTACGACATAGAAAAGAATCTGGAACTGACCAGACAGTTGTTCCCCAACACAAAGAGGATTGCCCTCATCACCGACTTCACCCTGGGCGGACTCGCCATGCAGACCCACGTGATAAGACACATGAAGCGCCACAAGGATATAGAACTGGTGCTGCTCGACGGAAGGAGCAACACGATGTTTGAAATCTGCGACAAACTGAAGAACATCAACGGGAAGAACACCGTGTTGTGGCTCGGCACATGGCGCATAGACAGCAGCGAGAACTATAGTCTGACAAGCACCGACGACGTGTTGAGAAAGGCAAACCCGCAGATTCCGGCATTCTCGCTATCGGCAACCGGAATGGGCAACTGGGCGATAGGAGGATACACACCGGAATATACTCCACAGGGAAAGATGCTTGCCGACATGGCAATTGAATTTCTCTACGGCAAGAAGACAAGAGGGAGCCTCTTCCATATCATACCGTCTACATATACCTTCGACCAGAAAATGCTCGAAGCCTTCAATAAGGAAGATGCCGAACTGCCACAAGGCGCCGTGGTGCTGAACACAGCGACACACTTCTTCTCAGCAAACAAAAGCATAATATTGCCAACACTCGCAGTATTCGCTTTCCTCGCCATCGCCCTGGTTCTCGCCATATACTATCTCTTGAAGATGAAAAGACTGAGAGACGCTCTCGAAATACAGAGCGAGGAACTGAAAAGAGCGAAGGACATAGCAGAAAGAGCAAACAACGTGAAGACTTCGTTCATCGCCAACATGAGCCACGAGTTACGCACTCCGCTGAACGCCATAGTGGGATTTGCCAATCTTCTTGAAGAAGACGACTACGAGGAGGAGGAGGAGAAGAAGCAGTTCTGTCACGTGATAAAGGAGAACTCGGACATGCTGCTCAACCTGATAAGCGACATCCTCGACATATCGAAGATCGAATCCGGCAAGCTGCCTATCAGTCCGGAGGAATGCGACGTGATAGCCCTTAGCCGAACAAGCATACTGTCGGTGAAACACGCCAGCAAACTGGAAGATGTGGAATACATAGAGGATTTCCCCAGCGATGAGAGACTCATGATATACACCGACCCGATACGACTCAAACAGGTGATGATAAACCTGCTGTCGAACGCCAGCAAATACACCAAGAAGGGATTCATAAAACTCACCATACGCCCCGACTACGACACCGACTACATCACGTTCGCCGTGACGGACACTGGCTGCGGAATACCTGAGGACAAGGCGGAAATGGTGTTCGGACGGTTCGTTAAACTGAACCAATACGTGCAGGGCACCGGTCTGGGACTGCCTCTCTGCAGGGTGCTGACAGAGAGCATGGGCGGCAAGATATGGCTTGACACATCGTACACCAACGGCACACGTATGGTGTTCACACATCCGCTCAACCTGAGCAAAATGAGTCGGGGGGGGGTAAAAATGAGGAAACTGAAAAAAGTGCTGAAGGAGATATAGACGAGTGGACAAGTTAACGAGTGGACAAGTTAACGAGTTGGCAGGAAGGCGTCACGAATATCAAGATGAGCGAAGGACAGAGACAACACATTACACAACTGCATCATTTTGCAAAACCAACCAATCAAAACGTATAGTTTTAATATAAAAATGTTACTTTTTTAACCGACACAAATACAAGTAATCCGATTTTTTCATATATTTACGGCGGAAAAGCGATGTCTAACCTTAAAAACACATCATTATGAAGATCGGTATTCCAAAAGAAATCAAGAACAACGAGAACAGAGTCGGCATGACACCTGCCGGAGTAGCAGAACTGATACGCCATGGCCATCAGGTAGTGGTGCAGCACACAGCTGGAGAGAACAGCGGATTCAGCGACGACCAATACGAAAAGGTGGGGGCTGCCATACTGCCCGACATCGAAGCGGTGTATCAGGAGGCGGAGATGATAATAAAGGTGAAGGAGCCTATCGAAGCTGAATACAAACTGATAAAGAAGGACCAGCTGGTATTCACATACTTCCACTTCGCTTGCGACCGCCGGCTCACCGATGCCATGATTGAGAGCGGTGCCGTGTGTCTGGCATACGAGACTGTGGAAACCGACAACCATCAGCTGCCGCTGCTTATCCCTATGAGCGAGGTGGCAGGACGCATGGCTACGCTGAACGGCGCTTACTATCTGCAGAAGACCAAGGGCGGCAAGGGAAAGCTCATCAGCGGTGTGCCGGGAGTAGACCGCACGAAGGTGCTGATACTGGGCGGCGGCACCGTGGGAGAGGCTGCGGCGAGAATGGCATGTGGACTGGGTGCCGACGTATGGATAACGGATATCTCGCTGCCAAGACTGCGCCAGCTCGAAATGGAACTGCCGATAAACGCACATACACTATACTCCACTGAACATAACATCAGAATGATGCTGCCAGACACAGACATCGTGGTGGGCAGCGTGCTCGTGCCGGGAGACAAGGCCCCACACCTCATAACAAAAGACATGCTGAAGATCATGCAGCCGGGAACGGTGCTCGTTGACGTGGCAATAGACCAGGGCGGATGCTTCGAAACATCCCGGCCTACGACCCACTCAGAGCCTGTATACACCGTGGACGGCATCGTGCACTATGCCGTTGCTAACATTCCGGGAGCGGTGCCAAACACTTCAACAACGGCGCTGACAAACGCTACGCTGAGATATGCCATCGCACTTGCAGACAAGGGCTGGAAAAAGGCATGCAAGGATGACCCGGCATTATACAGGGGACTGAACATCGTGAACGGCAAAGTGACATTCAAGGCTGTTGCCGACGTGTTCGGACTGGAATACGAGCCCGTGGAGCTTTGAAAAAGCATAGAACATATAATGTGACATCATGGGAAAGCAAAGATGCCGTATCGTAGTGATAAGATGTGGCATCGCGGAAAAAGCCAGAAGGGAAAGAGATTTCATATTCGCACGATATGATTCTCTTTCCCTTCCATTTTTGATATCGGAGTATGACAAGCGGAAAGCCGCCTGACAAATCCGTTCTTCTGAAAAAAAGACTGCAAACAGTTGTAAAATATTACATTGAACGACCTAATGACCATTTGGGATTAAACCAAGAACATTATTATCACCTGGGCAATGATAACCCTGACAAACATGCCGAGAGGATAAACCGAGGTGTAGGCCACTGATGCCCTGTCACCCTTGATGGTCTCGTTGGCATAGCTCAATGCCATAGGGTTTGCCATGGCTCCGCAAAGCAGACCGCAGATAGTGCCAAAGTCAAATTTCTTGGTCTTCAGGGCTATCACTCCAATGATGATAAGCGGCAGAACGGTGAGCAGGAATCCCACTCCCACCCACAGCAGTCCTTCTGGACGGATTATCGTGGCGAAGAAATCCTTGCCGGCAGCAAGTCCGAGACAGGCGAGATAGAGCGACAGTCCGAATTTGCGCAGCATGAGCGATGCCGAACGTGTGGTGTAGCTGATGAAATGCGCCCTCGAACCTAACGCTCCGATGATGATTCCCATAATGATCGGACCTCCGGCAATGCCGAGCTTCACCGGTGTGCTCATGCCTGGGATGGAGAACGGTATCATGCCGACAGCCAGTCCCAGCAACAGTCCGAAGAAGATGGCACTGAGGTTTGGCTCGTTGAGATCCTGTATGGCGTTGCCGAGGAACGATGCGGCATGGTTGATGTTGTCTGGCGTACCTACTACCGTTACGCGGTCGCCATACTGCAGATGCAGGGAGTCGGTGGCAAGGAGCTTGATGTCGCCACGCATCACGCGGCTGATGTTTACCCCATAGATCTGTCGCATGTGGAGCGAACCGAGGGGTTTGCCGTTCAGCTTCGTGCGTGTCATCACCACCACACGGCTCTCCACCGAGGAGTCGATGGCATTCCAGTCGATATGGTCGCGGTTCCAGTTCTTCTCCACCCTCTTGCCGAAGAGCACCTCCATGGCAGACACCTCGTCGCGCCTTGTCACCACGAGCACGTTGTCGCCAGACTGGATTATAGTGGAGGCATTGGGAACGATGACGTCGTCGCCGCGCCAGATGCGAGACACGATGAAGTGGTTGTGGGTCATCTGCGACACCTTAGCCAGCGTCTTGCCGGCAATGGCAGGGTTTACCACCACGAACTGACCGACAAAGGTCTGGTCTTCATCATTTGCATTGTGAGGCTGCAGGTCGTCGGGAGTGACGAAGAACTTGCGCAGCAGTATCATAGCGAAAATCACTCCCACTACACCGAGAGGATATGTAACGGCGCATCCCAGGGCAGCACCGCTACTCGACAGGTGTGCATTGGACAGAGCCTGTTGGGCAGCTCCCAAGGCTGGGGTGTTGGTGGTGGCTCCACAGAGTATTCCCACCATATCCGGCACGCTGACCGGCAGCACGAGGCACAAAGAGAGTGCCATCACCGTGCCCAGGGCTATAAGCGCCATGCTCCACGCATTGAGCGACACGCCGTCATGGCGCATCATGCCGATGAAGTTGGGACCTACATGAAGACCGAGCGCATATACAAACAGCGACAAGCCGAGCGTCTCGGCAAAATTCAGCATCTCTGGGGATGCCGAGAGATGCAGACTACCTGCCACGATGCCGATGAAGAAGACAAATGCCACACCAAGGGATATTCCTCTGATGTGGATCTTGCCGAGGGCTAGTCCTAATGACACAATAAGGGACAACACGACAATGCTCTGCACGGCAGAGTGTATCGTGAAAAGACTTTCAATCCATTCCATTTTTGCTTTCTTAAAACCTGTTGTTATGTAACAGAAATCTCTCTGGGCTGCAAAGGTAATGGAAATTTTCCGATTTTGAGTGTAAATCGGTAATGCTTTTTGAAATAATGGTTTATGGTGACGAGTTGACAAGTTAACAAGATGACAAGATGACAAGATGAAGAGGACAAATAAGATGAAGAGGACAAATAAATCCGCTGACCCAAGATACAAGTTGACGAAGACAGAAGATTTGAGAAGATACGAGGTGGCGTTCAACAAACCTTATACAACGAAAAAAGGAAGCCTCTTTAAGACTTCCTCTTCTGGGTGGCTGGTGGGGCTCGAACCCACGACATTCAGAACCACAATCTGACGCTCTAACCAACTGAACTACAGCCACCATGTAAAACGCTTAGTGTTTCAAAGCGAGTGCAAAGGTACATGATTTATTTGAAACTTCCAAATATTTCACGTACTTTTTTGCTTTTTTCTTTATTTTCCCTGTGCCGGAGCTGCTGGAGCTGCTGCTGGAGCACCCTGCTGAGCTGCTGGAGCTGCCTTCTGGGCGCCCTGTGCCGGAGCTGCCTTCTGGGCTGCACCGAAGCCTTGCACGTTGTTAGGATTTGTCTGTGGAGCCTCTGTAGCGTTCTCCATCACGCTCTGTGAGCCATCTGCCTGAGGAGCAGTATATGCGCAAACCACGCTGAATACAACCAATGAGATTGCCAGTCCCCATGTAGCCTTCTCAACGAAGTCTGTGGTCTTGCGTACACCCATGATTGAATTTGATGAAGAGAAGTTTGATGCCAGACCACCTCCCTTAGACTCTTGTATCAGGACGATAGCTATCATCAGCACTGCTGCCAAAACGATAAGAATTAAGAATAATGTGTACATTTTCTTTTGTTATTTGTATTTATTATTTATTATTAATTTCTCCAAGAAGCGAATTTGGTCTGCAAAGTAAACATTTTTTTTTGGATATTTCAAATTTAATCGCTTAATAATTTCCAAAGCCTTTGAATATTGTCCTTGTTTTATGTAAATTCGCGCCAAAGTCTCGGTAAAGACCCCTTCATCGCCATCATTTTCCTCTGTCTTGTCGTATTCTTCGGGTGGACTGTCGGGAGCATCCGTCAGTTCTATCTTTCCTCCCTCGTTGTTGATGAAGTTGTCTATGAGGTCTTGTCCCTTCATGTGGGGATTGGCCTTCTCTGCCTCTTTTTCCGCCTCACTCTCTGTTTCGAGCAGGTATGACACATAGTCTACTGCAGCGTCTGCCGGAGTGGGCTTGCGTCGTGGCGCCGAGTTGTCCGTCTCGTCGCCATCGTCGGGCAGGGTGTCGAGGAATTGGTCGATGAGCGATATCGTACGGCTCTCGCCTTCCTCTGAATGGTATTTTTTCTGTGTCTTCTCCTCGGCATTGCGCAGCTTGTAGTGGGCAGCCTCAACGAGTTTGAAGACTACACGGCGGTCGGTGAAATACACCGATGCCTTTCTGAGTTCCTCGTCGAACGACTGGCTGTGGAGCACATACAGATTCTGGAGCATGAGCAGCCTCGCCGTCTGGTAATATGGATATAGGGCCACGAGGGAACGCAGGTCATACAGCGTTTCCTTGTCCATCATCTCCGGGTGTTTTATCAGTTGCCCTAAATCCATATTCTTGTCGTCGGTAGTTTTATCTTGTTAATATATAGGTCTTTGTTATATCTTGCCGGTTTGCAATATCTTGCCGGTTTGCAACATCCTACCAGTTTGCCACTGTGGCGTTGAAGATCTGGTCGGTGATGTCTTTCACCATCTGAGTCACGCATTCCTCCTGTACGGAGTTGAGCGACTGGCGGCTGTCGTAGGTGGTGGTGGCAGTGAACTGTCTTTCGAAGTCCTCGCTATGGTTGGCGTTGTTTGTGAACCTCACGTTTACCGTCATTGAGAGTTCCACCTGTGCCGACTCTCCCTGTGCCGTAACTGCCTTGTTTCGCTGTGAGTATTGGGTGATCTCTCCCTCCACTTTCAGGTCGCCGTTTCTCTTCACCTGTATGAGTCTGGTATGGTTGGCATACTGGTCTTTCAGCTGATTGTTGAAGATACTCGCCATCGGTCCCCACACATAGCTTGAGCGTATCGGGAAGTCGGCGATCTGTATCGTCTTGGTTTTGTTGTAGTCGATGCTCGCTCCATTGAACTTATACGACACGCTGCATGCCGTAATCACCATGGCGATGATTGCCACGGCAACGGTCATTACACCTTTATTATATACGGAGAGTCTGCGGCTCTCTTTGTTTCTTGATTTCATTGTCTTCACACTATGGTTATTTGTCGAGTCCATACTGTCTGATTCTTCTATACAGAGTGCGGTCTGATATTCCCAGTTCCTGTGCCGCCTTCTTCCTGTTTCCGCCGTTCTTTTCGAGGGCTTTCTCCAGCATGTGGCGTCCCACGTTCTCCAGGTTCAGGCTTTCAGGTTCAGAAATCTCCTCTGCCACGGCATCCTGTACGGAGGGTTCGATTGTCTGCCTGCTGTTGACATCACCATGCTGCTGCGGAATGATGGCTGGCACAGTATCTGAACTGTCGAAATGCTCCAGTCGGCGTGGTGCGTCGGAATGTCCTCCGTCCACTTTCTTCTTCAGTTCATCCACCTCTCTTCTGAGGTCTGCCACGGTACCTCTCAGTTCATAGAGGATTTTGTACAGCAGGTCGCGCTCGCTCTCATACGAGTGCTGTTCTCCGCTGCCGCCGTTTCCTCCCATGGCAACGAGCTGCGTCGTTTCCGGGTCTTGCGGGATGTAATGCAGCAGAGTCTCTGCCGTTATCAGCCTTTGCTGCGAGAGCACCGACATCTGTTCCGTGATGTTCTTCAGCTGTCTCACGTTTCCGGGCCACTTGTATTTGAGCATCATAGCCTGAGCCTGTTCGTCGAGCGTTATCTTCGGGAAGTTGTATTTCTCCGCCATCTGCATGGCAAAGAGTCTGAAGAGCAGCAGGATGTCGTTGCCACGGTCGCGCAGCGGCGGCATCTGCACCGGGATGGTGTTCAATCTGTAGTACAGGTCTTCTCTGAAGCGTCCCTGGCTCACCGCCTTGCGCATATTCACATTGGTGGCGGCTACGATGCGCACGTCGGTCTTCATTATCTTCTGACCTCCCACACGGATATACTCTCCCGTTTCGAGCACTCTCAGCAGCCTTGCCTGTGTGGCAAGCGGCAGCTCCCCCACTTCGTCGAGGAATATGGTGCCCTTGTTTGCCACTCCGAAATATCCTTCGCTCTCTCCTATGGCTCCTGTGAAGGAACCTTTCTCATGGCCGAAGAGTTCGCTGTCGATGGTGCCTTCCGGTATGGAACCGCAGTTTATGGCGAAGTATTTCTCCCGTCGTCGTGGCGAGTTGTCATGAATTATCCTCGGTATAATCTCCTTTCCCACGCCGCTCTCTCCGATTATGAGCACAGACAAGTCTGTCGGCGCCACCTGCAAGGCTACGTCAAGAGCACGGTTCAACGCATCGCAGTTTCCCACGACGTTATAACGTTGCTTTATTTTCTGAAGATCTGATGTATTCATATAATTGCGACAAAATTACACAATAAAATCCACTCTTCGGCAGTGTGTTTTGTTTTTTTGTCTTTTTATTACTTTTTTGTTCTTTCCATCTTTATCAGCATCAAGCCGATTGCCGTCCATATCAGCTCCCTTATCCTCACTATCAGTGCCACGAAGATGCCGCTGCTTGCCGCCATGGCGAGTCCCGACGCCGAGAGCATGAATCCTCCCTCACGGCCTCCGAGCTGCAGCGGGATGAAGAAGAGGAGGTTGGCGAAAAGCGACGTGAACGCCAGGATTATGACGCACGACGGATAGCTCACCTCCGGCATTATCACGAGCAACACGAACATTATCTCGAAGCTGGACAGGAAACGGCAAAGCAGTTCGAGAACCACTGCCGAAACGAACGACACGGGATTCTGCTTGTGGAGCGCCGCTATCTGGGTGTCTATCTCCCGGAGTTTGTCGCCCTGCTTCTCCATCAGTCGGCGTGCCCATTTTCCCATCCACGGCATCTTGCTCAGCCATCGTGTGAGCATCATGGCGAGACCTTTCTTGTATCCGCGCATGAAGAACCAGATGCCGAGCATGCAGAATGCCGTCGTCAGAGCGAGTATCACGGCGATGGGCATCGTAGGAGACTGCGTGATGAGATATATGCCCACGGAGAGCAGCCAGAACCAGAAGTGGCTGAAGATGTGGGTCATCACATAGAGGATGACCGACGAGGAGGCTCTCTCCGTTCCGATTTTCGGTGCCAGCTCCATGATGCGGTATGCCTCGCCGCCCATCAGTCCGCCGGGTGTGGCATAGTTGAGGGCGAAGCCGGACACCGTGACCTTATACAGCCACCAGAACGAGAACGGTGTCTTGTCTTTGCCGCTGCCGCCCTGACGAATGATGACATACCACGACAGGGTGTTTATGGCATATAGTCCGAGCCAGAGTGCCACGACTGCAAAGAACCAGTATCCTGCTCTCTGCAATCCGCTCCACACCTCTCTGAAGTCGAGCTGCGTCACCATTATGACGAGCACCACGAGTCCGAAGACGAAGAAACCGTTTTGGTATTTCTTGCTCATCTATGGAGTTCTCCTATACTTCTATCACTCTGCCGCAGGAGCCTTTGTTTTCTGCTTCGACACAGCGAATCTCACTTTCTCGCTGTCGTCTCTTCTCTCATGATACAGTTTCTTGAGAGGATCCTGCAGCGGTTCGTCGTAGTTGATGCGGTTTCTGAATATGTCGATGGCATCGTAGACAGCCTGACGGAAAGACGCCTCATCGGCAACGCCCTTTCCGGCGATTTCATACGCTGTGCCATGGTCTGGCGACGTGCGCACGATAGGCAGTCCGGCAGTGATGTTCACTCCCTCGTCGCCCACGATGGTCTTGAAAGGAGCCAGTCCCTGGTCGTGATACATGGCGAGCACTCCGTCGAATGCCGTGTATGTGCCATGACCGAAGAATCCGTCGGCAGCGAATGGCCCGAAAACGTCAATACCGGCATCTGACAGTTCTTCTATTGCCGGTTTGATTACCGTCTCTTCTTCCGTGCCTATCACTCCGCCGTCACCGGCATGAGGATTCAGCGAGAGTACGGCGATGCGTGGTGACGAAACGTTGAAGTCTCTCTTCAGCGCCTTGTTGAAAATGGTGCATTTCTCCACTATCGCCTCCTTGGTTATCGCCTGTGCGATGTCCTTTATCGGCAGATGGGTGGTGACGAGCGCCACTCTCAACTGTCTTCCGGCAAGAATCATGAGTGCCTTCTGGCCCTCTCCCACTTTCTCCTCGATATATTCGGTATGTCCGCAGAAATGGAATCCTTCGCCCTGTATGTCGTTCTTGTTTATCGGTGCGGTGACGAGCACGTCGTAGCCTCCGCCTACAAAATCTTCCATCGCCCTGTCGAGGGCTTTCAGCGCAGCCATTCCGGCTTCTTTGGTCGGCATTCCCATGTCCACCTTCACGTCTTCGTCGAAGGCGGTGAGCAGGTTCACCTTTCCGTCTACAGCATCCTCCACCTTATTTATTATAGTGAAGTTTGCCTGTATGCCGAGTGCGTTGCGGTGGTATGCCGCCACCTTTGGCGAACCGTATATTATCGGTGTGCAGAGTTCAAGCATCGTCGGTTCGGCGAAGGTCTTGAAAATCACCTCATATCCTATTCCGTTAGTGTCGCCGTGTGTTATGGCGACTCTTATCTTTCTATCTTCCATTGCTGTGTATATTCTGTTTTGTAAGTATCTGGTATAGTAGTTTTCTTATTCCTCCCCACCGTCTTCCTGCATACGCTTGGTGCTGAGCAGGCCGCAGGCCGCCCAGATGTCCTGTCCGCGGCTCGCCCGAATGGTGGTAAACACGCCGTGCTTGGTGAGATAGTCGCGAAACGACGCCATCTTCTCATCACTCGCTCCATGCAGGTCAACATTCGGTATCTGATGGAAGCGGATGAGGTTGACCCGGCATTCCAGTCCTTCCACGAGTTTCACTATCTCTCTGGCATGCAGCATAGAGTCGTTGAGTCCTCCGAACACGATATATTCGAACGAGAGTCTGCGCTGGTGGGTGAAGTCATACTGGTGCATGAGCGCCACCACGTCTTTTATCGACATTCCCTTCTCTGCCGGCATCAGCATGGCGCGCTGTTCGGGTATCGGCGAATGCATGCTTATCGCCACATGGCAGTCGCTCTCGTCGAGGAATCTCTTCAGTTTGTTTTTCACTCCCACGCTGCTCACGGTGATTCTCTTCGGACTCCAAGCGAAGCCATAGTCGGCGGTGAGCACCTGCGTCACTCTCAACACATTGTCGAGATTGTCCATCGGCTCTCCCTGCCCCATGAACACCACGTTGGTCAGCTTCTCCCTTTCGGGCAGCGAATATATCTGGTTCAGTATGTCGGCAGCGGTGAGGTTGCCCTCGAAACCCTGCTTTCCGGTCTGGCAGAAGAGGCAGTTCATCTTGCATCCCACCTGCGACGACACGCAGAGCGTAGCCCTGTCGCCATCGGGGATATACACCGTCTCCACAAACTTTCCGCTTGCCGTGGGGAAGAGGTATTTTATCGTTCCGTCGACAGACTTCTGACAGTCTATCGGATCCATGCCGCCCACCTCATAGCGAGCTTTCAGCTTCTCCCTGTTAGCCTTCGATAAGTTTGTCATCTCGTCGATGTCGCGCACTCCTTTCCCATAGAGCCATTTTGCCATCTGTGCTCCGGTGAATGCCGGCATCCCGAGTTCCTTAGCCGCATTTTTCAGCTCATCGAGCGTCATTGCGACAAGCGGTGTCTTGTTTTCTGCCATTTGTTTTTATCGTATATTTACGTCTTGTTCTGATTTGCAAACTTACTAATAAATTCTGACATGCACAAGATTTTCACACAAATCCATATCGGTTTACGGCAGAATAGCGCAACACAATAGCGCAACATTCCACTACGGACTATCGGCATCTGCCCTGACTGCCTGTTCCGCAAATGAAGAAAATGTGTATCTGATGAGCATTGGAGGGAATTTAGAGATGGTGAAAAAAAATAACTTGGTATTATTTGATCCTCATATTTCTTGAGACATTTTCTTCACTCAAAGAGGGAATATAGCGGGCTATATGACCAATGAGAGAGATGGAAAATAGAAAAAAAGATAAGGCCAGCACTTTATTGTCAGAATGTCACACTTTTCATTAAAGTTACACCAAATTATCATAAGATAATCACTTAAAGTGTTCTTTTGTGCGTATTTCTTGTACAATATAGCCTAACACGCAGAAAAAAAACACACTTTTTATTTAAAAAAATTATTTAAATAACGTATATTTGCAAAAAGAACAAACCTATACAAACCATAATAATAAATGCATCACCAATTTGGGCATTTGGCGTAAATCATTAACCATGATCTCGCATCATGAATGTAAAACCATTTTATACCAAAATTTATGAAAAACAACTATTTTAATTCAAGAGATGGACCAAAGGTCATCACTACACACAGAGAATAAACATCACAGTTTCATTCCCCACTAAGTATTTTGCAAATTCAAACTTAATTTTAATTATTATGAAAAAGAAATTATTATTTTTCATATGTTTGATTAGCAGCTGTATTTTGAATGCAACTACCATAAAAACAGTGAAAGTGGATATCGATTTTTCAAAGATGTCATTTCCTTATGACTCATTCGGTCAAATCCAGATTATCCCATCAGGCAAGACCTATTTCTTCGATTCTGACACGAACGCTCCGCTCATGCCTTATTACTCCGTAAGTGTTTACATACCAGGAGGTAAGGAATATGTCAGTTCAGACTTAACCTATAATAAGAATCTGCTCTTCAGTTGCTGTACTTTGGCCCCGACTCCTGAAGCAGTTCCTACATCACAAGTTCAGAGTTCCCCCAACCGTTTGGCCCTTTACGGTAATGGCTATTTCCCAGAACATAACCTTAGATATGTCGGTGAAAGTAAGATCGGCAATTCAAAGATTCTCTATTTCAATGTTTGTCCTTTCATTTATGACAGTAAAGAAAAAAAATTGTTCACATTGAATGACATCCAGTTGAAAATCCAGCTCAAAGAAAGCACAGGTGTTCAAGCGGCAGCATCTATTCCTAATGGTCTGTATCCAAAAGATCTTGTCAGTGGATTTGTCATCAATCCTGACGATGTTCATTTTGATGGGCCACAAATCAATGTAGATGACATCCCAAATAGACTTGCCTATGCAATCATAACCAGTAAAGAACTAGCAAGTGCCTTCACACCGTTAGTTAATTGGAAAAGACAAAAAGGTGTTTGGACTGAAGTCATAACAATAGAAGATATTGAAAGATCTTACTCTGGTAAATCAACTCAAGAAAAGATAAAGAACTGCCTCCACAGTTTGTACATTACAAGACATTTAAAATATGCTTTGCTTGGCGGTGATGACACGATTGTACCTGTAAGATATTGCAAAGTAAATCTGCAGAAAGAGAAAGGTGAGAAATTGCCTGTAGACATGTATTACTCATGCTTTGGAAAACAATTTGATTGGGACGCTAACAAAAACGGGAAATTTGGAGAACCAGAAGACAATATTGATCTGTTTCCAAATATTTATGTGTCAAGATTGCCAATAAGAACATACTCAGAAGTCGAGTCGTATGTAAACCGAGTTCTTTCTTATGAAAAGATGAAAAATCCAAAAGTCTGGAATAAAAAGATGCTTTCATGTGGTTTTAATCTGTCTATGAATATAGGAGACAAATCTGACTCAGAGTTTTATGGAGACAAAATTTACGATATGTATATTAAAGATTTCTGGGATGGTGAAAGAAAAAGACTTTACGATATCCATAACGATTTTGGCTATGACAGTTTAAACTATAAAGCGATCCAAGAACAGTTGTCTACAGGATATGCCTTTGCTGAATTCATTATGCATGGAGCACCCTGGTGCTATGCCATGAAATCACGCGGTCATTATGACATAAATGATGCATCTGACCAGACCAATACTGGCTATACCATAATCTCGACAACTGCATGTTGTACAAATGCGTTTGATGATTGTGATGACCTAGGGGATGAATATAGAGATCCATGTCTCAGCGAAAGCCTCATTAGAAATCCAGACAGTGGAATTATCGCTTATTTTGGAGGTTCAAGAGAAGGATGGCATCTGAAAGATGAAGCCTTATCACTATCACAGCTATATGAAGCGAAGTTCTACGAAAATCTGTTCTCGAATCAATATATCAATAAAAATTTCGGCAAAATAGCTGCTATATCGAAGGCAAATATGATCTCAGCATGTAAATATGATAATCATTACACGTGGATACAATACAGTTTAAATCCAGTAGGAGACCCCGAAATGCCTGTATTTACTGACAATCCTAAACAATTTCCACGTACAAAAGTAAAGATCGAAAACGGTAAATTAAGCATAGATACGGGTGTTGACAGTTGTACTGTATGTATAATGAGTCGTTTGGATGGCGGTCAGTCATACTATAAAATATTACATAATGTAAGAACCGCAACACTTGACTATAGTGTAGACTCTCTTTCATTGTGCATTACCAAACAGAACTACATACCATATCTGATAAATGATGTTTGGAACTATTGTATGTACACAATACCTGATATTCCAATAGGTTCAATTACAGGTGCAGGAAAGGATTTAGGTACGGGTGACTTATCAATCAAATACAAAGTAGGAAATAGAGCGAAAGACGCTAAACTCGTTGTATCATCCTATGATGGCACTGCATCAAATACATATGACGCCCCCATCGATGAAAACAAGTTAAATATCAAGTCAAATCTATTGAAGAAAGAAATATTAACGATATCTTTGTTTGTGGATTCCAAGTTGACAGATTCAATTTCATTCAACAACAAATAAAATATGGAGGGAACAATTATGAAAAGAATTTTACCGGTAATCTTTATGCTCATTACAAGCATAACCGTCTTCGCACAGGAAGACACAAGGATGCTGAAAGAAGGGAGAAGCTGGAAGGTATTGGAAATGTTTTGTGATCGTCCTAAATACGAAACTTATACAGTTTCGGGGGATACTGTAATAAACGGCAAGACTTGGAAGAAGATATTAATAGACTACCAAAGAAACGACCACAAGTCGAGCTACACCACCGCAGCTTATGAGGAAGACGGAAAGCTCTATGGTTTATTGGGCGACGACGATCCGTTCTTAATGCTTGATTTCAACAAGCAAAAGGGCGATTATCTTTACGAAGGAGTAACTTACGGACCTGTAGTCACCGATGTTGACTACATCACAGTCAACGGAGTAACCCGCAAACGCATCACTTTCTCTGAAAGTGGATCGGACGAATACCTATGTTGGGTAGAGGGTATTGGAGCGACGATGGCAATATGGTCTGGCGAAAGTGCGCTCACAAGCCATATGGAATACTTTCTTGAGTGTTACGATGACGGCAAACTGACATTCTCATATTCCGACTTCGGCAGACCCATGTCCGTCGACGGTGTCTCACAAGACAAAACGAAGAAGAGCGGAGAGAAATATTCCATCAACGGAATGAAGCTCCAGAATGAGCCAGAGAAAGGCATATATATCATGAACGGAAAGAAGATCAGAAAATAAGTCTTGCCGTTTTTTCATAAAACATCGTTCAACCCAAATCGGTCTTGATGACTGGTTTGGGTTGATTGTTTATTGCCTTAACCCGAATCAGTCATCAGAACGTTCGATATTATATTTGACAACTGCTTGCAGCAAAACAGTCATTATGCCGTTACCCATAAACCCAAATACAGAAAGCCAACCGTTATAATTGTCAACAAATTCCGCTGAATGTTTTTTTATCCGCAAGTTTTACACTACCTTTGTATAACAATCCTTACAACAATGCTGCTTGAGGTGCTCCACACTTCGCCAAGGCAATGGAAGCATGACGCAGGAAGGAGCATCACAACGGTCTTGCCCGTCAATGGGTAAAAAGGAGTTCTACAAACAATAATAACGAACAAACAACAAGCACCGGAAGCGCAACAAGCAACCGGCAATACAGATTATGAAAATAAGCACACTGATAACGGCAGCGATCGCTCTGGCTGCCACCTGCCCGGCAACGGCACAAGAGACAAAGACCGTGAAACTGAGAATTCTCGAGACGAGCGACGTCCACGGCAGCTTCTTCCCCTACGACTTCATAGAGCGGAGAGACGCCAAGGGATCGCTGGCAAGGGTCAGCTCATACGTGAACAGACTGCGACAGGAGTATGGCGACAACGTGATACTGCTCGACAACGGCGACATCCTGCAAGGTCAGCCCACATGCTACTACTACAACTATGTGGCTACCGACAAGCGCAACATCGTGTCGGACATCCTGAACTATATGCGATACGACGCCGCCACCTTCGGCAACCATGACGTGGAGACCGGCCACAGCGTGTATGACAAATGGATAAGCGAGATGAACGCTCCTGTGTTGGGCGCCAACATCATCGACACCGCCACCGGGAAGCCATACGTGAAACCATACACCATCATAGAGCGCGACGGAGTGAAAATCGCCGTGATAGGAATGCTGACACCTGCCATACCGAGCTGGCTCGGCGAGAAACTATGGAAGGGACTGCGCTTCGACGGCATAGAGAAGTCGGCAAAGGAATGGATAGCACGGCTGAGAGAGACGGAGCGTCCCGACGTGGTGGTGGGACTGTTCCACAGCGGATGGAACGGCGGAATAGAAAACGCTGACTACACCGAGGACGAGACGGAGAACACGGCGAAAAACGTGGATGGCTTCGACATCCTCTTCTTTGGCCACGACCACCACGCAAGGAAGGCGGTGGTGAAGAATGCGACAGGAAGAGAGGTGTTGTGTCTCGACCCTTCGTGCAACGCCGTGAACATTGCCGACGCTGAAGTGGAGATAACGCTGCGCGACGGCAAGGTGGCAGAGAAGAAGATAACCGGTGAGGTGCGCGACATCTGCAACGAACCCGTTGACTCGGCGTATATGGCCCACTTCGCCAAGGAAATCGACGAGATAAAGGGATTCATCAATGCCCCCATCGGCGAACTTGCCGACACGATATACACCCGCGACAGCTTCTTCGGCAATTCTGCTTTCACCGACCTCATCCACAACCTGCAGTTGGCGATAACAAATGCCGACGTGTCGTTCAACGCTCCGCTGCAGTTCAACACGAAGCTCAACAAGGGCAAAATCCTGATGAGCGACATGTTCAAGCTATACAAATTCGAGAACAACATCTGTGTGCTGAGAATGACGGGCGAGGAGATAAAGAACTATCTCGAAATGAGCTATGCCCTGTGGACAAACCAGATGAAATCGCCCGACGACCATATCATGCTAATCGACGAGAGGAACACCGGCGACATGCAGAAGTTCGGATTCAAGAACTTCACCTTCAACTTCGACTCTGCCGCCGGAATAGACTATGAGGTGGACGTGACGAGACCGGAGGGCAAGAAGGTGAAGATACTGAGGATGTCTGACGGCAAGCGTTTCAACGCCAAGAAATGGTATCGGGTGGTGATGAACAGCTATCGGGCAAACGGCGGCGGAGAACTGCTGACCAGAGGTGCCGGAATAGCAAAGGAGGAACTGCCGGGACGCACTGAATACGAGAGCAAGCTCGACATGCGCCACTATCTCGCCGAAAAAATAAAGAGCGAGGGAACGATATATGCCAAACCTAACAAGAACTGGCGTTTCGTGCCGGAGAAATGGACAAAGCCGGCACTCGAACGCGACAGAAAACTGATATTCAAAAGATAAAACAGAAAACTGTTACTCAAAAGACAAAAGAATGGAAAAACTGTTTTTCGTCTTCTGCAAAGGAGACCTGATGCTCGAAAAGCTGCCCGACGGCACTTACACCATACCCTACGGCGAGAACGCCCCCACGGAAACGAAACCGTGGACAAACATGATGAACGTGAGTCCGCTGGGCGACACGGCGGTCTGCACATACTCCATCGACCATCCCGTGACCGACAATCCGAGATATGAGATGTGCGGACTGCGCCAGAGCTACTACAAGATAACCAAGGAACTGTATCTCAAGGCCGGAAAATGCGAAGAACTGCTGTATTGGGACCAGAACACTAAGTTCTGCGGCGTATGCGGTTCGCCGATGAAAATGCATACCGACATCAGCAAGCGCTGCACGGAATGCGGCAAGGAGGTGTGGCCCCAGCTCGCCACGGCGATTATCGTGCTGATACACAAGGGCGACGAGGTATTGCTCGTGCATGCCAGAAACTTCAAGTCCAACTTCATGGGACTCGTGGCTGGATTCGTTGAAACGGGAGAGACACTCGAAGAGGCGGTACACCGCGAAGTGAAGGAGGAGACAAACCTCGAAATCACAAACCTTCGCTATTTCGGTTCGCAGCCCTGGCCTTATCCCTGCGGACTGATGGTGGGCTTCAATGCCGACTACGTGAGCGGAGAGATAAAGCTGCAGACCTCGGAACTGGCTCGCGGGGCATGGTTCCGCAAGGACAACCTGCCCACTATCCCCGAAAAGCTGAGCATTGCCCGCAAACTCATCGACGCATGGCTCGAAGGAGAGAAGGACAACGGAATGAAATAAGGAACAACAAACAAAAAAACAATTTATACACACCATGATAATAAAGACAGACTGTTTTCTGCCATGCGCCGACATCGAGGCCGTGATGCCTACGGTGAACCAGCTGAGAGAATGCAGGGCAGTGAAACACATAAACTTGCTCGTTTCACAAGACTTCGCCATGAAGAACGCTGCTCCAGAGGGATGTGCGATGATTGTCGTAGACAATATCATGTCGTCAGCAACGATGATAAGCATCGCCGAGAATACCGACAGCGAATACACGATGATATACACCAAGTCCACACCGCTGACCATCGGACTCTATGCTCTGAGAAGGATGATCCGGGTGGCTGCCGAGACCAATGCGGCAATGGTATACAGCGACCACTATTCTGTGGAGAACGGCAACACCGTGGCACACCCCGTGATAGACTATCAGGCGGGCAGCCTGCGCGACGACTTCGACTTCGGAAGCGTGATGCTCTTCAAGAGCAGGCTGATAAAGGAATATGCCGCCGCAAACGCTGATGCCGACTACATGTATGCCGGTTTGTACGACCTGCGCCTGTTCATAAGCAGAAACGGTTCCATCTTCCATCTCAACGAATATCTCTATACCGAGGAGGAGAGCGACACCCGCACAAGCGGCGAGAAGCAGTTCGACTATGTCAACCCGCGCAACCGTGAGGTGCAGGTGGAGATGGAAAAAGCCGTCACGGCGCATCTCAAGGAGGTGGGAGCATTCATCGACACTGCCGGATATGAGACTCCTGACTTCAACGAGCAGCAGTTTGCCTGCGAGGCTTCGGTGATAATACCGGTCAGAAACCGCGAGAAGACGATTTGCGACGCCGTGGACAGCGCATTGGCACAGAAGACGAAATTCAGATTCAACGTCATCGTGGTAGACAACCATTCCACCGACAACACTACGACTCTCCTGGAAGAATATGCCGCGAAACATGCTGACCCTTCAAAGCCCCAGCTCATACACATCGTGCCAGAGCGTACCGACCTCGGCATCGGTGGATGTTGGAACGTGGCGGTGAACGACAGCAGATGCGGAAAATTCGCCGTGCAGCTCGACAGCGACGACCTCTATTCGTCTGAAAACACACTGCAGACTATCGTAGACGAATTCCACAAGCAGCATGCGGCAATGATCATCGGAAGCTACCGTATGTGTGACTTCAACCTCAACACGCTGCCGCCAGGACTGATCGACCATGCGGAATGGACCGACGACAACGGATGCAACAACGCCCTGCGCATCAACGGACTGGGAGCGCCACGCGCTTTCTTCACACCGCTGCTCCGGCAGTTGCAGTTCCCCAACACGAGCTACGGCGAAGACTATGCCATGGCGCTCGCCTTCTGCCGCCGCTACAGGATTGGCAGGATATTCTCCGAACTGTATCTCTGCCGCCGATGGGGCGGAAACAGCGATGCCGCTCTGAGCATAGAGAAGGTGAATGCCAACAACTTATACAAGGACAGAATCAGAACAATAGAGCTCTCTGCCAGACAGCAGATAGAGAAGGGAATGATGGACTTCAGCGACGACAGTTCGCTCCACCGCTTCTTCAACAGACAGATGGAGCAGTGGGACCTGGCAAGGGAGAACTTCCGCGACCTTCACAATGTGGAGCAGCGTCAGCTCAACAGCGAAGGCAACAATATCATTGTGCAGTTCAATCCCGCACGCATCGTTTCCACAGGAGCCAAGATAGACAAGAAGAGTCTGGAGAAGCGTCCGTGCTTCCTCTGCCGCAAAAACCGTCCTGAGGAGCAGATGTCAAAGACTATCGACAAGGACTTCGAACTGCTCGTTAACCCCTACCCTATCCTGCCGGCACATTTCACGATACCCAAGCTCACCCACCAGCCACAGACAATATACCACAACTACAGCGAGATACACCGTCTGCTCACGCTGTTCCCCAAGCTGATGGTGTTCTACAACGGTCCGAAATGCGGAGCGTCGGCTCCAGACCATTGTCATTTCCAGGCCGGCACGAGCGGACTGCTGCCGCTGCAGACGGGATGGCAACGCTATTGCCGCAACATGACGGAGATATTCACCAACAACGACGGCGAGAGCATTTCCGTGATAAACGAATATCCTTCGCCGGCACTGCTCATCCGCAGCAAGAGTCTGAAGGGCGACGCCGAACTGTTCAAATTCGTTTACAAGGCGCTGCCAATGGCAAAGGACGACTATGAGCCGATGATGAACATCGTGAGCTGGAGAAACGGCGACGAATATCTCTCGGTGGTATTCCCGCGCCGCCGCCACCGTCCGGCATGCTATCCCGACCTGTCGGCTCCTGAGGCCGACGGTTCGCTGATGATCAGTCCGGGAGCTCTCGACATGGCTGGAATGATAATAACGCCGCGAGAGGCCGACTTCAAGAGTCTCACGGCAGAGAAGGCGATAGAAATACTGCGTGAGGTGAGCCTCAACGACGAGGAGTTTGCCTCTGTGATAAAGAAGATAAAGGAGAATGCCAACAAACCTTCGGCAGCGAGCATAATATGCCCCAAGCGCCGCGAGCCCAACGTTCACGTGGGAATAGTGAGCGGCGAGAGGATTGAGTTCTCGCTCAACGGCGAGTATTCTGCCAAGGGTGAGATAATCACCGGCAGACAGGTGGTGGAATTCTCTGAGGGTGGAATATTGTGGAACGGCAACCAATACCGCGAACTCTGTTTCTCACCGAAGACCGACAAGGCGTCGTTCTCGCTCTTCGACGTGACCATCGGTGTGAACTTCCACTGGGAGCGCAAGGAGACGCAGACCTTCCAGGGAGAACTGAACCTCGTGGTGGAGGCCGACAAGATATGCGCCATAAACAGTCTGCCTGTGGAGAAATATCTCGAAAGCGTAATCTCCAGCGAGATGAGCGCCACATCGAGTCTGGAACTGCTCAAGGCTCACGCCGTAATCTCCCGCTCATGGCTGCTCGCACAGATGAAGAAGAGAATGGAAGTGGCTGAGAGCGGCAACAACTTCTTCTCGTTTGTCAAGAAGGACGACATGCTCATCCGCTGGTACGACCGCGAAGACCACACCATATTCGACGTGTGTGCCGACGACCACTGCCAGCGCTATCAGGGAATAACGAAAGAGACGTCGCCTCACGTGGCACAGGCGATAAAGCTGACGAGAGGACAGATTCTGATGAACGGCAACGACATCTGCGACGCCAGGTTCTCGAAATGCTGCGGAGGAGTGAGCGAGGAGTTCCAATACTGCTGGGAGGATGTGTCAAAACCTTATCTCATCGCCGTCAGAGATACCGAGGGCGGAATGAAGGACGGCGGCGAAAGCGTGCCCGACCTCACCATCGAGGAGAATGCCGAGAAATGGATAAGGACGAGTCCGGAGAGCTTCTGCAACACCAGCGATGCCAAGGTGCTCTCTGAGGTGCTCAACGACTACGACCAGGAGACTGCCGACTTCTACCGCTGGCACGTCACTCTGACTCAGCAGAAGCTGAAGAGTCTGCTGGATGAGAAACTGAAGATGAACCTCGGCGACATCATCGACCTCAAGGCGGTGGAACGCGGAAAGAGTGGCAGGATAAGCAAACTGCTGATCGTGGGCACCGAACGCTCGTTCACCATCGGCAAGGAACTGGAGATAAGACGCGCCCTGAGCGACTCTCACCTCTATAGCTCGGCATTCGTGGTAGACCGCAAAGACATCGGCAGCGACGGTGTGCCGCAGCGGTTCGAACTCACGGGAGCCGGATGGGGACACGGCGTGGGACTGTGTCAGATAGGTGCTGCCGTGATGGGAGAAAAGGGTTTCGACTACCGTCAGATTCTGCTCCACTACTATCGCAACGCCGAGATAAAGGACATTTATTGAAAACAACGAAACGAAAATGAAGACTAAAACATCTCCGTGGGCATGGGTGCCCACTCTATATTTCGCCGAGGGACTGCCAAACGCCATCGTGACGGGTCTCTCCGTGGTGATGTATATGCAAATGGGACTCACCGACACTGAGGTGGGTCTCTTCACCGGATGGCTGGCTCTGCCGTGGGTGATAAAACCGCTGTGGAGCCCGTTCATCGACCTCCTGAAGACCAAGCGCTGGTGGGTGCTCGCCATGCAGATGCTCATCGGCAGCGCATTGGCTGGCATCGCATTCAGCATACCTACGGCATTCTGGTTTCAGGCCACCATGTGCCTGTTCTTCATCATCGCCTTCTGCAGCGCCACCCACGACGTGGCTGCCGACGGGTTCTACATGATAGAACTCGACAACCACAACCAGGCTAAATACGTGGGACTCAGAAACACGTTCTACAGGCTCGCAATAATCTTCGTCAACGGCATTCTCGTGTCGCTTGCCGGAGTGCTGCAGGTGGTGTTCCGCAATCAGATAAGATTCTCGTGGGCTCTGATATTCTATGGCCTCGCCGGACTGTTTCTGGGTATGTGGCTGCTCCACTGCCGCACTATGCCGAAACCTGCAGATGACACTCATACGCAACGCAGCATGACAGAGGTGGCTAACGAGATAAAGACGATGTTCACCACGTTTTTCAGCAAGTTCAAGGCTTCTGAAACGCTTTGCGTAATGCTCTTCCTGCTGCTATACAGATTTCCGGAGGCCCTGCTCAACACCATGACGAAGACATTCATCCTGCGCCCCAACTCCCAGGGCGGTCTGGGACTCTCGCCACAGGAATACGGACTCGCCAACGGCACGGTGGGACTGATCGGTCTGCTGCTCGGCGGAATCCTCGGCGGATATCTCGTGAGCCGCGACGGTATGAAGAAATGGCTGTGGCCGATGGTGTGTGCCATCACTCTGCCTGATGTGGTGTATATATATCTGAGCTATTCGCTCAACTCCGACCTCTTCGTAGTGTCGTCGTGTCTCTTCGTGGAACAGTTCGGATACGGACTGGGATTCACCGTGCTCACGCTCTACATGCTCTTCTACAGCCAGGGCAAGTTCAAGACCTCCCACTACTCCATCTGCACCGGAATATCATATCTCGGACTGATGCTTCCGGGCATGGTGTCGGGATATATGAAGGATATGCTGGGCTATCGCACGTTCTTCATCATCGTGATGCTCTGCTGCACCATCACGTTCCTCGTAACGGCATTCCTGAAGATAGACCCTGACTTCGGAAAGGAAACGCCTGAAGAGGAATGATAACACATTAAAATGACAACCCGTCCTGACCTTCCCAAAGAATAACCCATCCTGACCTTCCATTTGTTAAGGTCAGGATGGGTTTGAGTCTAGGTGGGGGCTGATATTCATTTCTATTGTCATAGCCATTGTTGTAATTACAGCATCATATTGTCATAAGTCTTATGAATTCCCATATTACATCATAAGGACTTATTATTGTTGTATCATAAGACTTGTGGTTTATCTTGGTTTTTGTCTATAGGTAATCAGAGAACAAGCAGACAGGAGGTATCCCTGTTTTTGTCAAAAAGCATCTGTCGACACTCCCTTTATCCCATTCACACGAAACATTTTTTGGACAAAAAAGTATCATAGTCTCATTCTGGAGTCCCCGTCCGCACCTAATCATTTGACTTCCTGCACATTACCCCAATGATACTTTTCTTTCTTGTTTACAAAAAAGTGTCACAGAAGTATCATAGAAGTATCATTCGCATGTATAAAGCTATTATCAACAATTCTTCATACCATACATCGGCAATCCATTGAACCAAGTCCTTGACTATATGCCACGAAAAGAATTCCTCGAATGGCATAGGGATGTATTGTTTGACAAATTGTAATCTGCCCGATATTTCCGAGCCTCTGGTGTAATCAACTACTTGGGGGATTTAGATGGTCTAACGCCCGTTTTGATGTTATATTCCGGCGTATTCATGGTCTGATATATAGACTTGTGATGTCTAAGACATAGACCCTGATTTCCCCCCACAGCGTGGGGAACAGAACCCCCTAATGTGGGGTTTCATTCCCCACGCTGTGGGGGAAAAACAGGACGGGCGAAAGGGATTGGGATTTAGCCGGATTTCCAATTGATAACCTTATGATAATCAGCCACAAGAGTATCTATCCCTCCCCTACTATTATATTTGCAAAAAAAATAAGAGAGACAAGATCTCTTTAATTACATAAACGTTTGTTAAATTTGCAAGGTGTAAGAGAATGTATAACAAAAGAAGAATACTCCATATCCGGC